>Ga0209134_10000005_pt1 | contig 220621 bp, 209 predicted proteins | sample LauGreSp1BDMLBSN_2_FD_187566 | JGI IMG/M metagenome (GOLD analysis project Ga0209134, IMG submission 187566) | Freshwater lake microbial communities from Lake Michigan, USA - Sp13.BD.MLB.SN (SPAdes) (version 2) | ecosystem: Environmental > Aquatic > Freshwater > Lake | place: Lake Michigan... | reverse complement strand
ACTCGTTCTGTAACCAAACATTGGCTCAATTAGAGCTTTGGGCGAACTCAGCGAGCTACGAGAACAAAGTATACATTCTTCCTAAGCACTTAGATGAGAAAGTAGCGTTCTTACACTTAGCGCACATCGGTGCTAAATTAGAGAAGCTAGAGAAAGAGCAGGCGGATTACATTGGTGTTCCTCAAGCAGGGCCATACAAGCCAGAGCACTACAGATACTAGGATTTATTCTAGTTCGGTTTTGAAAGGCCGCGACTCTACGAGTCGCGGCCTTTTTCTTTTGTCCATTATCAGTTTCTTGGTAATCTCCATGTGCGGGTACCGAACTCTCAAAGAATAAACTACCTTTATCCCAGTACTCACATTTAACCACTAATACAATGAAAAATCGCTACCCGACGTATGTCGTGGCAATCCTATTTGCCTGCACTTTATTTTCCACTTCTTGCTCGAAAGATCCTGCAGCTACTTTCGTTCCCGCAAACACGACGTACACCTTACTTAACTCGAATGGCTTTCTAGCTTTCGAAGATCAAGTCGCTTTTCAAGCTTATGTCGAAAAATTCCAAAAGAATCCCTCCGATCCCGGTATTTTACGCGATATTCAATTCTTAGAATCTCAAAGCACTGAATTGCGCAAATTAGATTCGGTCTCCCTGAGTCAAATGGCAGAAACAGGCGACCTAACTGGATTTGAACACATGCTAAAACTCGTAGGAGATGGCGATGATAAATCACTACAGCCCATTGTAGATGACCCCACTTTAAGCCGGTTGATTAACAAGGATGGGCTGATTCAAATAGGCGAACTGGTATACCAAATTAATCCATCGAAAGTCTTTCAAATCAGAATTGCCGACTTCGAACAGACTAAGGCTACTTTCCTTGCTTCACCAGAGAAAGTGGCTCAAGCAACCGTTTATCAAAGTCAGCCAGCATCTGCCATCAAAAATACAACTAGTAAAATGCTAAATAAAGTCGAAAGCAATTCCGTCACCTACGAAAACCCAGGACAAGGGACCTGTCGCTTTACCGCAGAAGTATATCTTTTAGACTTAGGCTTTTACCGCAAATTAGCTGTGCGGGTGAAACACGAATGGCGTCAACGTTTTTGGTTCACCTACTATTGGGGAAATAGTAGCGCGGCGATGTCAATGGAAGGAGATATCAATTTCCTAGAGTACTATACCCCATTCACAAAACATTATTCTGTTTCCACGAATGATGATTATAAAATCGAAACGGTCATCGACGAAACCTTCAATTACGTTCCTTTAAATTGGACAACGAATGTGGGAACAGCTGTCTGTCGTGGAAGAAATGGACTTACTTATTCCTTACATTTTTAAACTCATTCTTATGAAATACCCTATCACCTTATTTCTGCTTTTTGTCGTACTTCAACTGAGTGCACAAGAAACCAAGCCTTTGTATTCCATCTCTATTTTATCGCCTTCCATCGGCTTGGAGAAGAGCATACAAGAAAATAACTCGCTTAAATTATCTATAGAAAACTCCATCGGATATGGCAGCACAAATGGTTTACAGTCTAAATTATTCCTGCTGAGAGGCGAATACCGACACTATTATAACCTAGAAAAACGGAGAGACGAAGGGCGTCTCTCCACAAATTATTCTGGAAACTACATCGGATTATTTGCGGAGCCTTCTTTTGTTTTTAAGAAAGGGGAAGAGGCAACCCATATGTACGCTGGAGGTGTTTGGGGTATTCAACGAAACTACAACAGCCATTTCCATCTTGACCTATCGGTAAATGCAGGAATTGGGCAAAATGGATTTGAAACCAAAGCAGGATTGAGACTCGGCTTTTGGTTAAAATAAATGCCCCGAAGGGTCTGCATTTTTCATTCAAAAACCGTATTTTTGCACAAAATAATAGCAAAGAAGATATGAAATTTGGCGTAGTAGTATTCCCAGGATCCAATTGTGACGACGATACCGTCGGAGTCATTCAAAGTTTAGGCTATGAGGCTGTTAAACTTTGGCACAAAGAGACTGATCTACAAAACTGTGATTTCATCATCGTTCCAGGTGGTTTCTCTTACGGAGATTACTTGCGTTCTGGTGCTATTGCACGTTTCTCTCCTATTATGGAGCACGTTATTGAGCACGCTAAAAACGGTGGCTATTTAATGGGTATTTGCAATGGGTTCCAAGTTTTAGTAGAGGCGCATTTATTGCCGGGTGTTTTATTAAGAAACAGTTCCCAGAAATTCATTTCGAAGAATATCTACTTGAAAGCAGCTACGAACAATTCTTTGTTAACACAAGAATTAGACACGAATAAAGCCTACAAAATACCTATCGCTCACGCAGAAGGACGTTACTTTACAGATGAGAAGACGTTGGCTTCTTTGAAAGCAAATGACCAAATCTTGTTCTACTACTGTGACGAGAATGGCGAGGTGACAGAGGAATCTAATCCGAATGGAAGTCTTTTAAACATCGCAGGTATCTGTAACGAAGGTAGAAATGTATTTGGGATGATGCCTCACCCTGAAAGAGCGGCAGATCCAGATTTGAATAATACGGATGGATTAGAGATTATGAAGCAATTGATATTACAGACTGTTTAATCTTCCACAGCACAACATAAAAAAGGCCTTTCTTTTCGAGAGGCCTTTTTTTGTTCAGTCAAGTTAATAGATTAACGTAAATCGTTCACTTCTACACCCGGAAAGGCTTTCTTGTCAAAGCTGAAGAATTTATCATCAGCGTTTGCTTTTGGGTTCAATTTAGCGACTTTGAAGTGCTGCTTCTTTCCTGCTTTGTTAATAATTGTCCACTCACTCACAGTAAGATCTGCATTTGAGATTTTAAGGGCGATACTCTTCACTTGAGTACCTTTTGCTACAGGAGCTAACTCAACAGTGGAAACGCCAGCCGATACACCTTTTAAAGAGATCTTATAGGCCTTCTTATCAAAGGAATAAATCTTAGCTGGATTCAAATCTCCTTCCGAAGGATCAAAGCTCGAGATGTTCACCTCATTGATTTCTTTGATGTAGGTGGCTACTTCTTTCCCATTATTAAAGATCTCTTGGCCAGCCGTTTTTAAGCGAAACTTCGTTCCCTTTACCGTGATAGATCCAGACATGGTCGCTGCACCTTCGGTTTGGTAAGTGAAGTTCGCGGAGAATGAACCCATCGCTTTGTACTTTTTCTGCATTCCATCAATCAAGCTTACTGCCTTATTCGACTGCGCGAATACGCTAAAACTCAAGCATAGTACTAATAGTCCTTTTTTCATCTTATAAGTTTTTCAAAATCTCTTCTAATTCCGTTTCTGATTTCACAAGCACTTCTCTGGCTTTGGAACCACCAAATGAGCCTACAATTCCAGCTGCCTCTAATTGATCAATTAAACGGCCTGCGCGGTTATACCCTAATTTCAACTTGCGTTGGATGAGCGAGGTACTTCCTTGCTGGTGCATCACAACTAAACGAGCTGCTTCATCGAAGAACGAATCTCGATCACTTGGATCGAAATCCCCGCGATCTTGTCCGCCCATTTCTTCTGAATCAGGTTCAGGCAACAAATAGGCTGAAGTATAACCTTGTTGGTTTCCGATGAAATCACAGATGTCTTCTACTTCTGGAGTATCTACGAAGGCACATTGCAAACGAATCACTTCTGATCCCATCGATAATAACATATCTCCCATACCCACTAACTGATCTGCGCCACCGGCGTCTAGAATGGTGCGGGAGTCAATTTTGGACATTACCTTAAACGAAAGACGCGCTGGAAAGTTCGCCTTAATCGTACCGGTGATGACGTTAACCGAAGGCCTTTGCGTCGCAACAACCAAGTGAATACCAATAGCCCGCGCTAATTGAGCAAGACGAGCAATCGGGTGCTCTACTTCTTTACCAGCCGTTAACATCAAATCCGCTAACTCATCAATCACTAAAACGATATACGGCATAAAGTCGTGCTCATTTGGATTCAAGCGACGATTAATAAACTTCTGATTGTATTCCTTAATGTTACGGCAACCAGCGTCTTTTAACTTATCATAACGCAAGTCCATCTCCTTACAAAGTGAGTTCAACGTGCTTACCACCTTTTTCGTGTCGGTGATAATCGCCTCTGCAGAATCAGGAAGACAAGCTAAGAAGTGGCGCTCTAATTTGTTGAAAAGCGACAATTCAACTTTCTTCGGATCGACCAAAACAAACTTCAAAGTCGCCGGGTGCTTCTTGTAAATCAAAGAGGTCAAGAGCATGTTTAAACCTACGGACTTCCCTTGACCTGTTGCTCCGGCCATTAAGAGGTGAGGCATTTTGGCCAAATCCGCAACAAAAATCTCATTCGAAATCGTCTTACCTAACGTGATAGGAAGATCGTAAGTGGATTTTTGGAACTTCTCAGAACCGATTACGGCACGAACTGGAACCATCTCGCGGTTCTTATTAGCTACCTCGATACCGATAGTGTCCTTACCTGGCATTTGACCAATGATACGAACACCCATCGCCGCTAAGGAAAGTGACAAATCATCTTCTAACGAAGTAATTTTACTGACACGAACTCCAGCCTTAGGAACAATCTCATACAAGGTAACGGTGGGTCCGATCGTCGCTTCAATCTTCTGAATCCCGATTCCGTAATTCAATAAAGTCTCGACAATCTTCTCCTTATTCGCCTTCAACTCATCCATCGTCACTTGCGATGTCTGGTTCTTTTGATCGTATTCTTTCAGTAAATCAATGGTAGGGAATTGGTATTTAGGCAAATCAGCCGTTGGATCATATAGGCCAAATTGCTCCACCAAATCATTCGCTTTAATTTCTCTAGATACCGGAGTAGGCTCTTCCTCGATTACCTCATCGGCCACATCTGCTACTTTATAGGTAAAGTCTAAATCATCCTCTTTCTTTTCTTCTGCCACCACTGGCTCTGTAACAATCTCCACAGGTGCCACAACTACCGGAACAATTTCCTCCACCACCGGCGGAACAATCGGTCTAAATGTTTCTAAATCATCATTATCAACATGAACCGCTGGGCCATCTTCGTCAATAAATAGACTTTCCTCTTCTTCTTCCTCTTCTTCTTCAGCAGCCAAAGGAGCCGCAACAACTGCCTTTTTCGGATTCAGTTGATAGAATAATACCAAAAAGACAAATCCACCAAAACCAATCACAAAGATGGACAAGTAACCTAATAACTGATAAAGCTTCTCATTCACAAAATACCCCACTCCACCTCCGATAGAATGCGGCAAATCAAGGGAGAAAACAAAAAATCCAGCTAATAAACTAAACCAAAGAATATAAAACAATACCTGCCAAGATAGTCGCTCCAAGGAGTAAATCTCCTTCTTGAAACCTACTTTTAAGGCAGACAAATAGAATAAAGGGATTAACAATAAAGTAGACCACCCAAAAGTCTTGAATAAAAAGAAATGCGCGATTTTAGCGCCTAAAAGACCTGCGAAGTTTTTAATCGGAATATCAGAACCCTTGATGGTATCCACCACGCCGCGCTCTACCTCACTTTGGTCAGAAACACCTACGAAAAAACTCGAACCAAAAGAGACCAACAAAAGAGTACCAATCAGAAACAAAAAAGCAGCAATAATTAACTGAATGCGGTATAGCACAGCGCCGTCCATTTTTCTTTTAGGCTTATCTTGCTCAAAGTTAAGTTGTAAGGTACTTGCAGTGTTACTAATCTTTTTTGCCATGGAGGGGTACAAGGAGTTAATCTTATAAATTTCGCTTTTTTGATTCGATTTACAAAATCAAATTACAGTCCTGCCGCGAGTATTTCTTGGTTAATTTCTTTAATCAAACCTGGACCCTCATAGATGAAGCCGGAATAGATCTGAACTAACGAGGCTCCTGCTTTCAATTTCTCAATAGCATCTGCTCCAGAATGAATACCCCCTACCCCAATGATGGGAAATTGGCCCTTGGATTTTTCATGTAAATAAGCCACCACTTCGGTGGATCTTTTGGTCAAAGGCTTTCCACTTAAACCACCCATCTCCGCCTTATGAGCCGATTGTAAGCCTTCGCGAGATAAAGTAGTGTTCGTAGCAATGACACCTGCTAACTTTGTTTCTAACACAATTTCAATCACATCGTCTAATTGATCATTACTTAAATCTGGAGCGATTTTTAATAAAATCGGTTTCTGCACCGGCTTCAAGGCATTCAACTCTTGCAGGGTCTGCAATAATTGCTTCAGTGGCTCCTTTTCCTGCAAAGCACGTAAATTAGGCGTATTAGGAGAGCTTACATTGACCACGAAATAATCTACGACATCATATAAGGCTTCAAATCCCTGGCGGTAATCGTCATCCGCTAGTTCATTCGGAGTTAGTTTGTTTTTGCCCAAATTTCCACCCACAATTACCTTCGAACGACGCTTTTCCAAGCGAGTTTTCATCGCGGCTAAGCCTTCATTATTAAAACCCATTCGGTTAATAATCGCTTCATCTTCGAGTAAACGAAATAAACGAGGCTTCGGATTGCCATCCTGCGGCTTGGGCGTAACCGTACCCACCTCAATAAATCCAAATCCCAATTCAGCGAATTCATCAATGAGCATCGCGTTTTTATCAAATCCGGCAGCTAAACCCACGGGATTCGGAAAATGTAGGCCAAAAACCGTGCGTTCTAATCGTTTATCCTCCACCTGAAACAAGGCTTTAAAGAGAGACGACATACCCGGAATTCGCAATGTTAGCCGAATTAAATCTGCGGCCAAGTAATGAGCACGCTCTGGATTAAACAAAAAGAAAAGGGGTTTTATGAAAATTTGATAAAACATGTGGATTTTTTGGACGAATTAAGAGACAAAAATACAAAAAAGGACGGGCTCATGCCGCACTCTGAAAAAAAATCCTAATTTTAAGATATCAAGCATTTTAGAAAAATTTATAGCCTATGTTAAGTCGTGTAGCCAATTCCATCTATTGGATGAACCGGTACATCGAGAGAGCTGACAATTATGCCCGCTTCATCTCGGTGAATTTCAACCTTGCCCTAGATTTACCCCCGAATGTCCCGGAACAATGGGAGCCATTAATCGTGGCCACGGCAGATCATTACAATTTCTTCGAGCATTATCCAGAGGCAAATCGTGAGAACGTTTTGTATTTTATGACATTCGATGTTAACAATCCGAACTCGATTCTCTCTTGTTTATATTCCGCGCGTGAAAATGCCCGCACGATTCGCGAGAGTATTTCAAAAGAGATGTGGGAGTATGTGAACCAAATCTATTGGAAAGTAAAGGACCGTGTAGAAGGAAGTAAAAGCTGGGAGTTAGCCCGATACCAAGGTTTTTTAGAGGAAATCAAATCCGGAAGTCAGTTATTTTACGGCATTGTCGATTCGACGATTACCCGTGGGGAAGGCTGGCATTTTGGTCAATTAGGAAAACTTTTAGAACGAGCAGATAAAACGACGCGTTTTTTAGACGTAAAGTATTTTACGCTTTTACCTAATGTAGATGCAGTGGGATCTCCCTTAGATCTTTTGTTATGGTCGTCTGTTTTAAAATCCGTTTCGGCCTACAATATGTTTCGCCAGCAATACAAGGTGGTGAATCCCACGAATATTGTGGAGTTTTTGATCTTAGACAAAGGATTTCCGCGTTCAGTCGTTCATTGTCTAACGGAGGCAGAACAATCGCTATATGCCATTTCAGGCACCTCGTTTGACCACGGGTATTCGAATTTAGCCGAGAAAAAACTCTCTAAGATTCTTTCTGAAGTACAATTCACAGAAATCGAGGACATATTGAATACGGGACTGCACCAGTTTTTGGATGCTTTTCAAAGCTCAAACAATGATATCGGGCAGACCATACACGATACTTATTTTGACTTAAAGCCGGTCAATTAAGCCGGCTATTTGATAAAATTAGTGTAATATTGCGCTCCCATTTGCCACCCTCATCATATGACATATTGTTTAGGAATTACTGTTAAAGAAGGATTGATTGCGATTGCCGATACGCGTATTACCGCAGGTAATGAAGTGTATTCAAATAAGAAAATCTCCATTCATGAGATCAAAAATCATTCACTCTTCATCATGACCGCAGGATTGCGTTCAGTGCGCGACAAGGCGGTAACCTACTTTAATCAAGCCATAGAGGATGAGGAAGAAAGTTATGATTATATGTTTCAGGCGGCTACGTCCTTTGGCCAGAAACTAAAACAAGTGGCTGCAGAAGATCGCGAAACTTTAGAAAAAGAAGGTTATGCTTTCAATCTACATGCCATAGTGGGCGGGCAAATGCCTAAGGACAGCGAACACAAGCTATTTTTAATCTTCCCGGAAGGCAATTGGATTGAGATAAATGATGGATTAAAATACCAGATTATTGGTAATTCTAATTACGGCAAACCTTTATTGAATCGCAATTTAACCCATGAAACCTCGCTCAAAGAGGCTTTGAAGATGGGTTTCTTATCTTTTGACGCCACCCAAGTCAGTGCGAACGATGTCGATTATCCAATCGATGTGGTCGTTTACGAAAAAGGAAGTTTCAAGGCGAAAGAAGTCCGTTTATACAAGAAAGACATGCAAGCAATTTCTGATGATTGGAATGAAGCCTTGCGAAAATCGCTCGCAGGAATTGATGAGGGATGGATGAAAGAGTTAATTTCACCTTCGAAATGATCGCTCGCATCCAGCATAAACTACGGTATGATTACAGTGAGTCGGTCACTTTGGATCCTCATGTCCTCTATTTACACCCACGAAAAAGCGCGCTTTTAACGGTTCAAGATTTCCTATTAGACATCCAACCCAACCCTGTACAGGTATCTAAAAACCTGGATCCAGAGGGAAATATTCAAAATATCTTGTTCTTCAAAGAGTCAACGAATTTCTTAGAAATCGAAATGAAGGCCACGGTGGAAACGACAGAATTTAATCCTTTTGATTTTGTTTACTTTCCTTTTGAAAGCAAATCCCTACCCATCTCCTATTCCCGTTCTTACCAAAAAACCCTCAGCCCTTATTTAGGCTTAGAAGGCGTTACCCCTCATGTGGAACAAATGGCTAGGCAGATCGCATCCGGGGTTCGTTACAGCACATCCGCCTATCTTTCTGCATTGAATGAGTTCATCTTTACCAATTTTGCTTACGAAATTCGCGAAGAAGGAAATCCCAATACCCCGGAATTTACGCTGATTAATCGCAAGGGATCTTGCAGAGATTATGCGGTCTTATTTTCTGCCCTGTGTCGAGCCATGGGCTTGGCTACGCGATTTGTTTCCGGCTATTACATCGGTGTTGCGCCTGTTGATGTCCCTAACCAAACGCATCATTTACATGCTTGGGTGGAGGTTTATTTGCCTGGTGGTGGCTGGAGAGGCTACGATCCTACGCAGCACGAGGTCGTTTCTGGGAATCACATTCCACTAGCCGCCTCTTGTTTACCGGAGGAGATTACGCCTGTTTACGGATCGTATCGAGGTGCCGCAAGCTCCTTATTAACTACCAACGTATTTATTGAAAGAATTTAGCCGACTAATAATTGGGCCAAAAGATAATCCGCAATCAAAATCGCAATACACGAATTGGTTACTGCGGCAGTACTCGCCGTTCCTACTTCGTAGGCACCACCTTTTGTATAGAATCCTTTGAAGGCAGAAATCGTGACAATCAAAAAGGAAAATACCACTGATTTCGTCAATGCAAAAATCATATAGTTGCCTTTGAATTGGAATTGCAATCCGTGAATGTATTCTTGCGGAGAGATGGCTCCCGTTAACCATCCCGCTAAATAGCCTCCGTAGATCGCTAAAAAGCATGCAAGCGTCACAAGCATAGGGAAAGTAATCATCGCAGCGATGATTTTAGGTAAGACTAAATAGGAGCGAGAATTAATTCCCATCACTTCAAGCGCATCAATTTGTTCCGTGATGCGCATTGTTCCTAATTGACCTGCGATATTGGAACCAATTTTACCTGCTAAAACGACACAGGTAATGGTAGGCCCCATTTCTAAAATGGTTGAATCTCGAACAATTAAGCTGATAATGTATTGCGGAACAAAAGGGTTATCCATATTCGCTGCGGTTTGAACGCAAGTCACAGCCCCTAAGAAGGTGGACACAATCGCCACAATCAAGACCGAATTAATACCGATATCCACACATTCTTGAAATGTCAAGGCGAGATAAACCCGAAATTTTTCTGGATTTGTAAAAAGCTTACCCAGGAAGATTAAATATTTGCCTAATTTTGACATCTGATTGGTATATTACACATCGATATTTATCAAAGATAATGAACAAAACGGTTATAATTAGTGGGGGTAGCCAGGGAATTGGCAAAGCGTTGGTAAAAAAATTCCTTTCAGAAGGATTTACCGTATTTACGTGTTCGCGAACAAGCGAGAAATTGAAAGCCCTTTCGGCTGAATTCAATTCAACTTCACTGCATACGTTTGTCGCAGACTTAAGTGACAAAAAACAGTGCCAGGACTTTGCAGGATGGGTTTTAGGCCAAACCAAAACCATTGATGTCCTGATCAACAACGCTGGATTTTTTATGCCGGGTCAAATCCAAAACGAAGAGGATGGCGTCTTAGAACGTCAAATCGAAGCTAATTTATATAGCGCCTATCATTTAACGCGCGCCGTATTACCTACCTTGCAAGCCCAAAAATCAGGCCACATTTTCACCATCTGCTCTACGGCATCTATCACGGCTTACACAGCCGGTGGATCGTATTGCATCAGTAAGTTTGCCTTATTAGGTTTTACTAAAGTCTTACGCGAAGAAACGAAACTGCAAGGCATCAAAGTGACAGCCATCTTACCTGGGGCTACTTTAACACCCGCTTGGGATGGCGTAGAATTGCCTGAGTCGCGCTTTATACCCGCAGACGATGTCGCATCGACGATTTATTCGGCTTATACGATGAATCCGTCCACGGTTTTAGAAGAAATACTCATCAGACCACAATTAGGGGACATCGAGCTATGAGACCCTGGGATAAATACAGCATCACGGAACTGCCTGAAATAGCCGCTAGCCTCATTCGTGAGACGAAAGACTACCCCAATGTGTGGTTATTTCGCGGTGAAATGGGTGCTGGTAAAACAACCTTAATTAAGGAGATTTGCCACCAATTAGGAGTGGCGCAATCTGTTCAAAGCCCCACCTTTTCACTCGTAAATGAATATGTGGATGGCAAAGGTAATCCCGTTTATCATTTTGATTTATACCGATTGAAGAACGCACAAGAGGCTTTTGACATCGGATTAGAAGAATATTTAGACTCTGGGCACTTGTGTTTAGTGGAATGGCCAGAGCAGGCGGAGGAGTTTTGGACCTTTGAACATCTAGAACTAAACGTCTCCCACGTCGATGACGCGCACCGTAAATTAGAAGTCGTATGGCGAAGATACTAGAGCACAATCCCTTTCAGGATTTACTTTCAAAACAGGGCATCGCCCCTTTAGAGGCGATGGCTTGGACAAAGCAGAATGCCCAAAGCATCCGAATCAGTCTACCTAAGGAATCCGATCCCAACGAAAACCGCATTTCTTTAAACCCACAAGCCGTTGCCTTATTAACCAATAATGGCCACGAAATTGTGATCGAAAAAGGGGCTGGTGAACGTGCAGGCTTCAGCGATTCTGACTATTTATTAGCCGGCGCGAGTGTGAGTCAGGATGTGGCGATGATTTGGCAAAGTGCGTTGACTTTAAAAATTACCCCTCCTACCATCGCAGAAATCGCGCGCATGAAAGAAGGTCAAGCCTTTATTTCGAGTGCCTCGTACCAGCATTTGTCATCCGAATTAATCGATGCGATGAATGCCAAAAAGCTGATGGCCATCGGCCTAGAATTCGTCGAAGACAATGGCGGCGGCTTTCCTTTCATTAAAATAATGGCAGAAATAGCCGGACAATTGATCTTGCCGATAGCCACCGATTTAATTCAAAAGAAAAATGGATTGCTGTTAGGGCATGTCACAGGTGTTCCTCCATGTAATCTAGTGCTGTTAGGTGCGGGTCAGGTGGTGGAGCAAGTGGCGCGAGCGGCAGCGAGCGCAGGAATTCAGTTCCAAGTTTTCGATAAAGACATTTATAAGTTACAACGCCTAAAAGCGGCGCTGGGATTCCCCATCGTCACGCAGGTGATTGATTCGGAAAATCTAGCTAAAGCTTTACAAGAAGCCCAAATCATCGTAGGTGCCTTGCGTTCAGACAGCGGAATTACTCCTTGCATCGTGACGGAAGAAATGGTGAGCAAGCTGAAACCTGGAACGTTGATTCTGGATGTTTGTATTGACCAAGGCGGCTGTTTTGAGACTTCAGAGCCTTGTACGATTCAAAAACCCACCTTCGAAAAATACGGCATCACTCATTTCTGTGTTCCTAACATCCCATCCCTTGTGGCTCACACCGCTAGTTTAGCGATGAGCAACCTCATGACGTCTTTCATCTTGAAGGCGGGGAAGACCGGGGGGGTGGAAGAAATGCTTTGGCAAGGAAAATCCTTCATGAAAGGCGTATTCTGCTACCGCGGCTTCGTAACACAACCAAGCACCGGAAAATTGTTCCACAAACCTGTCAAAGACATTCAATTATTATTACTAAGTAAGAGTTAAATCATGATCGAAGATTACACAGCCCTTTCAAACGCGCCTAATTCCCCGGACTTAAACGGAAAATACTTAGGTCTCATTTCCTCTGATTTCATCAAAGTAGCCGATGCCCTGAAAGAGGCGTCTTACCAAATCAAAAAACGAGGATTCTCCGATTTCCCCATCTTCGTGACCTCCCAACGTCCCATCGAAATCGGCCAAAAACTGATCGGCGTAGGTGAATTGCACGAAAATAAGTGGAATTACCATGCTTCGATGATGGAAGAATTTGTGCAGCGTAAACTCATCGCAGAAGAGAACATGGAGCTCTTCGTCCAAAACTTCAAAGATATCGAAGAATTCGCTTGTCTTTTTGTGGTGGATGGACAGTTTACGAATTTTGTGTTTATTCCTTTTCCAGAGGAGGGGTCGGAAATTAGAGAGTAAAGATTATAGATAATAGAGTAGAGAGTATAGATACGGTTATTTATCTCTACTCTACACTCTATAATCTCTTATCTATTTTGGAAAACGGATGAAAATCCTGCACCATCTGCGTTAAATACGCCCGATCCAAGTGGGTATAAATCTCCGTCGTTAAGATCGATTCATGGCCTAACATCTCCTGAACGGCGCGCAAGTCAGCTCCGCCTTCAATTAAATGCGTTGCGAATGAATGGCGAAAGGTATGGGGGCTGATTACTTTCGTGATGCCTGCTTTCGCGGCGAGGTCTTTGCAAATCAAGAAAACCATCACCCGGCTTAATCCTGAACCTCGGCGGTTTAGAAAAACGAAATGGGTGGCGTCTTTTTTGACGGGCACAGATGGCCTAACTGATTCCAAATACAAATTCAAATACTTGAATGCATCGCGGCCAGCGGGAACCAAACGCTCTTTGTCGCCCTTTCCACGGACTTTGATGAAGCCTTGATCTTCGTAGATATCTTCTCTTTTTAGGCCAATTAATTCAGAAACGCGTAAACCGGCCCCATATAAAAATTCCAGCATTGCTCGATTTCGTACCCCTTCCGGACTAGAGAGATCTGCCTGTTCAAGTATAGCCGTAATCTCGTCGAAAGAGAGGGTGTCGGGTAATTTGCGCCCCATCTGGGGATTTTTTACGTGAACGGTGGGGTCTGCTTTTAGCGTGCCGTCGAACACGAGAAATTGAAAGAAAGCACGGATGCCCGATAGAGTACGCGATTGGGTGCTTGCTTCGATACCTAAGGAATGTAGGTCTTTTAAGAAGGCCAAAATATGAGATTCCTCTACCTCGCTAATCGCAATAGGAGCAATAGATAGATAGGTGGACAGCTTTTGGATATCCCGTAAATAGGCTTCGTGGGAGTGCTTAGATAAGCCACGCTCTATTTTCAAGTAATCACCAAAAGACTGGATTTCTGTCTCCCACATATACATTTTGTGCTATGAATCCCGTAAATTTAAAGTAATTACGTATTTTTACACCGCATGTCCCTTTTTAAATATGGTAAGAAAGAAAATATTAATCCTGAATGGTCCTAATTTGAATTTATTAGGCACACGAGAACCAGAAATCTATGGGGCACAGACGTTCGAGCAGTTTTTGGAAATCTTACAAGATAAATTCGGCCAGCAACTAGATATCTCTTACTTCCAATCCAACGAAGAGGGAGCTTTAATTAATAAATTGCACGAAGTGGGATTTACCTATGATGGCATTTTATTCAATGCGGGAGGGTATACACACACTTCGGTGGCCTTAGGCGACGCAGTAGCAGCCATCAAAACACCCGTGATTGAAATTCACATTTCAAATGTTCACGCACGAGAAGAGTTCCGCCACCACAGTTATTTAAGTCCTAAAGCAAAGGGAATCATCGTCGGTTTAGGCTTGCGCGGTTATGAATTAGGCCTTTATTCTTTCCTTTAAACCATGTTATCCTTCTACCCTGGCCCCTCTAAGGTTCATCCAGAGGCCCTTGGATACATTCAAGAGGCTTTTGAGCAGGGTATTGTCAGCATCAACCATCGAAGTGAGCGATTCGAAAAACTGCTCGAGGCTACATTTGAGGTGCTTCATCAGAAATGGAATATCCCATCGAATTATACCATCTATTTCGTTTCTTCCGCTACTGAGGCTTGGGAGATTGTCATTCAATCCCTTGTTAGAGAAAAATCAACTCACGTATATAATGGAGCCTTTGGAAAAAAATGGGCGCATTATGCGGCATCCACCGCAGAATCTATTGAGTTCTCTTTAGACCAAAGCTTAGCAGAAATCGGCCTTCAACTAGGTCCTATCAAGGGAGATACGCTATGTCTAGTTCAAAGTGAAACTTCGAATGGGACCGGCCAGCAAATACGAAGAGCTGATTTTCAATTAACCGAAGACGCCCTAATCGCCGTGGATGCCACCTCCTCAATGGGCGGAATTGAATTGCCGTGGGATGAAGCCGATGTTTGGTTAGCATCCGTACAGAAATGCATCGGAATTCAAGCGGGAATGGGCCTACTCATTTGTTCTCCCAAGGCATTAGCTAGGGCAAAAGAACTAAATCGATCGACGCATTATAACGATGTTTTGTTTTTGGAAGAAAACAGAAAAATGTTTCAGACGCAAATGACACCGAATGTGTTGAGTATTTACCTAGTTTACCGATTAACGCAGCAGCTGCCTTCGTTATCAGAAGTACATCTTGCCACTTTAGCTAAAATGAAATTGTGGACGAATTTCTGGGACAATCAACCTGATTTTAGCTATTTAATAGAGAACCCAGCGTTGCGTTTGCCTACGGTTTTGGCCTTAACAGGGGACCCAGGTAAGATTAAGCAGTTGCATCAACTCTGCTTAAAAAAAGGGATAGAACTAGGAAAAGGCTATGGCGCTTGGAAGGAAACCAGTTTCCGTATTGCAAACTTCCCCAGCCATACGTTTGAAGATATTGAAACACTCATCCAAACCATACAATATGAACTTTAACTCAAAAGAGATTTTATCCTCCTCGCTGATCCTTTTTTCCGTGATTGATATCTTAGGGTCCATTCCCATTATCATCGAATTGCGTAAAAAAAATGGAGATATACATCCTGGACAGGCGACTTTAGCCTCGGGAATCATCATGATCGGGTTCTTTTTTGCCGGAAAATTCATCCTCCATTTATTAGGGGTCGATACTAATTCCTTCGCCATGGCGGGGGCCTTGATCATCTTCCTCATCGGTATGGAGATGACGCTTGGTCGAAACATTTTCAAAAGTGAAGAAATCGAGACTAATACGCATTCCATTGTACCATTAGCCTTCCCTATAATCGCTGGAGCGGGAACGATGACGACTTTAATTTCCTTGAAGTCACAGTTCGAAGAGGAAAACATCATTATCAGTATCTTCATTAACCTCGTATTCATTTACATTGTCTTGCGTTCTAGTGTCTGGATTGAGAAGAAACTAGGAAATGCAGGGACGCAGATTTTGCGCAAGATTTTCGGGGTAATTTTGATTGCGATCGCGATTAAAATCTTTAAATCACGTTTGATGTAGATGGCCAAAAAACAAAAATATTACGTGATTTGGGCGGGTCATCAGAAAGGAATCTTTGATTCTTGGGCGGAGACCGAAAAGAACATCAAAGGCTATGCGGGTGCGCAATACAAGTCTTTTGAATCGAAAGCCGAAGCTGAAAGCGCGGCTAAAAAGAATTATTGGGCCAGCGTATCTCCTGCTTCTAAGACGAAAACGCCTCGCTTAAACGCGGCTAAAATTGTTGTTCCAAGTATTTCGGTGGATGCTGCCTGCGCAGGCAATCCAGGTAAATTGGAATACCAAGGCGTAAATACAGAAACGAAAGAAGTGTTATTTGCGCGCGGTCCCTTTCCAGAAGGCACCGTTAACTTAGGTGAGTTTTTGGCCATTGTTCACGGTCTGGCCTATTTAAAGAAATTAGATTGTCCCTATCCTTTGTATTCAGATTCGAGAACGGCTATTGCTTGGGTAAGAAACAGAGCGATCAAAACGAATCTTGAGCGCAATGCACGAACGGAAGAACTATTCCAGATGGTCGATAATGCCATCGCGTGGTTAAAAAGTAACCATTACACGACTAAAGTTCTGAAATGGGAAACGGAGGACTGGGGTGAAAATCCGGCGGATTATGGCCGAAAATAGATCTACTTTTGAGTTCAAACAATTTTCGCTACATCACGGTAATCCGGGATTGAAGATTAGTACGGAGGCCTGTCTTTTTGGCGCTTGGGCTTCTATGAAGGCACGGGGTAATTGTCTAGATATTGGAACGGGATGTGGTTTGTTAGCTTCCATGCTCGCACAGGCCAATCCCACTTGTTCGACGAAAGCACTTGAAATTCACCCCGAAGTGGCCAAAATTGCTTCCGAAAATTTCAATAGCAGTCCTTTTAAAGAACGCCTGCAAGCCATCGAAGCGAACGTTTTAACATTTAAGTCAGAAGAAAAATTCGATTTCATCTGCTCTAATCCACCTTTTTTTACAAATCACCTCGCGGCTTCGGATGAAGCAAAACACATGGCGATTCATGCGGATCATTTAAGTCCGGTAGATTTAGCAGCCTCCATTGATCGACTACTAACAAAAGAGGGAGAATTTGCGGTGCTGTATCCGGAAGATGTTTTGGCCCAATTCGAACAATCTCTACAGGTAAATGGGCTATTCTTACATGAAAAGGTAACCATCCATTCCACCCCCTCTAGCCCCGTATTACGCGTAATGGCGAACGGATCTAGGAAAAATAATCCAATCAAACAGGACCGAATAAATATCAAAACAGAACTAGGGGAATACAGCCCGGAGTTCATCGAATTATTAAGACCCTATTATATCATCTTTCCTTCGCAATAATTTTGTATTTTTGCTCGTATGTTACAGCTATCCATCGTAGTCCCTCTTTATAACGAAGCCGAATCGCTTCCAGAACTATGTTCTTGGATCGATCGAGTGATGAAAGAAAATGCATTTTCTTACGAAATGATCTTCGTAAACGATGGCAGTAACGACAATTCCTGGGAGGTTTTAAAGCAATTATCCACGCAGTACAGCACGATTATAGCCATCTCTTTCGCGCGTAATTATGGCAAATCGGCAGCTCTTCACGAAGGATTCAGCAAGGCTTCTGGCCAAGTGGTGATCACGATGGACGCCGATTTACAGGATTCCCCAGATGAAATCCCAGAATTATATCGCTTAATTACCGAAGAAAATTACGACCTGATTTCAGGCTGGAAACAGAAGCGCTTTGATCCTATTTCGAAGACGATTCCAACCAAATTATACAATGCAGCAACCCGCAAATTGTCAGGCGTTCATTTACATGATTTCAATTGCGGCTTGAAAGCCTATAAAATTGAAGTAGTGAAAACGTTACGTTTGTACGGTGAAATGCACCGCTACATTCCGGTTCAAGCGAAATGGAACGGATTTACGAAGATTGGCGAGAAAGTAGTTCAACACCAGGCGCGCAAGTATGGAGTGACTAAATTTGGTTTAGAGCGCTTCCTATATGGTTTCTTGGATCTGTTATCGATTTCATTTGTGCAGATTTTTGGCAAACGTCCGATGCACTTATTTGGAAGCCTAGGAATCTTGTCCTTTTTAACGGGTTCTGGTTTGACCATCTATTTAATGGGTGTTAAAATTTATAACATTGCTTATAATTTAAAGTACCGCAATGTCACAGACAATCCGCTGTTCTTTTTAGCGCTAGTGGCCATCATACTGGGTGTACAGCTCTTTTTAGCCGGTTTTATCGGAGAGTTATTGATTACGAACTCAGATAAGACGACGAATTATCAAATCAAGGAAGAAATATCCTAATTATGCCAAACAATGATCTAAGCTGGCTAAGCCGCTCTGAACTCTTGATCGGACCGGATGGGATCGATAAATTACAAAAATCACACGTTTTAGTTGTCGGATTAGGGGGCGTAGGCTCCTTTGCCGCTGAATTCATCGCGCGTTCTGGTGTAGGCCGAATGACCATCGTGGATGGAGACGTAGTCGATCCTACGAACCGTAACCGACAATTACCCGCTTTAGCGACAAACCATGGGGTTTCTAAAGCCCAAATCATGGCCGAACGCCTACTAGCCATCAACCCAGCTCTTGAATTAACGGCAATCGAACAATTCTTAAGTCCTGAAGAGGCGAAGAACTTGTTAGAAACGACGAAATTCGATTACGTCATGGACTGTATCGATTCCGTAACCCCTAAAGTCACCTTGCTAAAAACAGCTTATGACTTGGGATTTAAAATCGCAAGCTCCATGGGAGCAGGCGGAAAAATGGATCCCACCCAAATTAGAACAGCTGATCTCCTGAATACCCGCGAATGCTATTTAGCCTCTTTAGTGCGCAAGCGTATTCGCAAGATGGGAGTAGGCAAAGGGATTAAAGCGGTGTTCTCTTTGGAAAAAGTCAAAGACGAATCACTTATTCTGACTGACGGAAGTAATTTTAAGAAGTCCGCTTATGGAACGATTTCTTATTTACCAGCCGCCTTCGGAGGCGTAGTCGCATCCATCGTCATTCGCGATCTATTAGACGAACCCATACCGATGGAGAAGAAACTTAAATTACCCAAAAAAAATGATCAAAATAGGCGTCATTAATGTGTCTGACCGGGCTAGCGCGGGTATCTACGAAGATATTCCTGGCAAGGCCGTAGTCGAATTATTAAAAGAATACCTCGAATCCGATTTCGAGGTGGTGTACGCCGTCGTTCCCGACGAACAAGACCAGCTCGAGGCGAAGATGATCGCAATGTCAGAAGAGGTTTGCCTGCTTGTCACCACTGGAGGAACAGGTCCAGCCCTGCGCGATGTCACCCCAGAAGCGACAGAGTCAGTTTGCCAAAAGATGATGCCAGGTTTCGGCGAACTAATGCGCTCAGTCAGCTTGCAATACGTTCCTACCGCTATCCTAAGTCGCCAAACAGCGGGCATTCGCAATCAAACGTTAATTCTAAATTTACCAGGAAAACCGAAAGCCATCAGACAATGCTTGGAGGCTGTTTTCCCAGCCATCCCTTATTGCATCGATCTAATTGGTGGACCATTTTTAGAGTGTAGGGAGGAGAATATGAAGGCTTTTAGGCCAAAGTAGAGTATAGATTATAGAGTAGAGATAAGAGATAAGAGATAAAAATCTATACTCTCTACTCTATAATCTCTACTCTTATTCTTCATTAGCTAACAACATCCCATAAAGCCTCTCCGTCACTTTCCCCCTCTTCCCATCTCCTATCTGTTTCCCATCAATGGAGAAAATAGGCAAGACACGTTTCGTGCTACCCGAAGTAAATACTTCGTCCGCATTCATAAAATCGGCTAATGTGCAGGCGCCTACTCGAACTTTGAACTCAGTGGAAGCTAAAGCAATCACCTTTTTACGGGTGATTCCTTCTAAAATATGGTCTTCGGGTGTGTGAATAACCCCGTCTTTGACATAAAACAAATTAGAGCGTGAGGACTCTGAAACGCCGAACTCAGGTGTGTGATAGATCAAATCATCGCCACCTGCAGCTCGAACCGCAGGCATTTCCCGTAAAGCGAAGGCATAATTCAACGATTTAATATCCGCCATTTCACGCTTGTACTCGCGACTCATTAGACGCATTCCAGCGGTAGGCTCGGCAAACGCGAAGACACTCGGAAAAATATACAATTCAGACTCCCCTACCGGATCGAATCCATTTAAACTAAATCCAGCCGTTAAAACCAACTTAACTCCCAGGCAAGGATCGACGGAAAGCGACGCAATCTCATGAATTAACGCAGCCAGCGACTCTTTAGAATAGCTATGCGACAAACCCATTTTCGAAGCCGAACTCAAAAAACGATCCAAATGATCCGACATAAAAATGGGCTTTCCATCCATGATTCGGAAGAAATCGAAGATGCCAAAACCGCGTAAAAAACCGACATCCTTAACGGACACAGTCACTTTTTCAGGATCTTGCCATTGGCCTTTATAATAAATGGGATATGCCATTTTGTTGTAGTTTTTGGACTAAATGTATGGTTTCTTGGGCCTCCTTCACGTCATGGACGCGCAAGATAGAGGCTCCTTGCAATAAAGCAACGGTGTGTAAAACGGAGGATCCATTTAATGCCTCATCTGCCGTAACACCTAATTCTTTCCAAATCATGGTCTTGCGCGACAACCCTGCTAAGATGGGAGCCCCTAATAATTTAAAAGAGCGTAAATGAGCTAATAATTGATAATTATGATCTATTGATTTAGAAAAGCCAAAGCCTGGATCCACAATCAAATCCTTGAAGCCGCGTGAGCGCAACTCTTGGACTTTTGGCAATAAATTGTGCAATACCTCTGCTACTACGTTTTGGTAGTTTGGTACTTCGTGTACCTGGTCGAATCGTCCTACGCTATGGCTCAGAATATAAGGAACTTGATTTTCAACGATGTAATCGAACACACCTTCGTCCATTTGACCTGCACCGATGTCATTAAACAGATGTGCGCCAGCCGCTATAGCAGCCTTTGCAACCGCCACTCGGTAGGTGTCGATAGAAATAATGACAGTAGGAAAGGCCGACGAAATCGCAGAAATTATGGGACAAACCCGATCTATTTCTTCCTGTGGACTCACCGATGCTGCTCCGGGTCGAGTCGAATGTCCGCCAATATCCAAAATCAGGGCACCGGCAGCGATCATATCAGAAGCCTGTTTCAAGGCTAAATCAACCGATGAAACGCGGCTTCCCTCATAAAAAGAATCAGGGGTAATGTTCAAAATTCCCATGATTTGGGGCTTCGAAAAATCAAGCAATTGCCCATTTAAACGGATTGTTTGACCTGTGGAAAAAAGAGCGTCCAAATCGAGTGAATTTTAGGATAATTTAAATAATTTTGTAGGCTATAAAAACGTGAGCATCGTCTAAAAACTGTATCTATGAATAGGGACTCAACGCCTTCCCAAACCGAAATCGAATATCGCCAAGTAATTTCATACTGCAAAGCCTTGTTTGATAAAAAAAACAAAGATTACGGTACTTCATGGAGAATTTTACGACTACCTAGCTTAACTGACCAAATCTTCATTAAAGCCCAACGCATTCGCAGCATCCAAGAAAAAGGAGCGCAAAAAATTGAGGATGGCATCGAGGGAGAATTCATTGGCATTATCAATTACTGCATCATCGCTTTAATTCAAAAATCACTGGAAGGTTCTGATCAAATGGAATTTGCCCCAGAGGAATTAGGCCGCATTTACGATGAGCAAGTAGAAATTACCTTAGAATTATTGCGCAACAAAAACCACGATTATGGTGAGGCTTGGCGGGACATGCGTATCAGCAGCATGACGGACTTGATTTTGATGAAAATCTTCCGCACAAAGCAAATTGAAAACAATGACGGCAAAACATTGGTTTCGGAAGGCGTAGAAGCTAATTACCAAGATATGCTTAATTACGCCGTGTTCTGCCTAATTACATTGAAAGGCGAACAACAACAGCAACAACAACAGCAATAATGACCAAAATCGCGAAGATTTTATTGGTGGGAATTTTCCTCTTCTCAGGTCTTATTAAATTAAACGACCCAATAGGAACCCAACTAAAACTAGAGGAATACTTTGAGGTATTCTCGGTGGACTTCGCCTTTATGGCCGGTTTTTGGCAGTTTTGGATTCCTTATGCGCTGGTTCTTTCCATCCTATTAAGTAGCTTGGAAATCGTTTTAGCCGTTGCCTTAGCGCTAAATTACCGCATCAAACAGACATTATATGCTTTTGTGGGCATCCTTGCTTTCTTTGGATTCCTAACTTTCTATTCAGCCTATTTCAACAAGGTAACGGACTGTGGATGCTTTGGCGAAACAATCAAATTAACTCCCTGGACGTCCTTCTTAAAGGATGTTTTCTTACTCGTTCTAACGGCCATTTTATTAATCGCTAAAAAACCGGCAGATAGAAAATCAGGGAAATGGGTTTTACTCACATCAGTCCTTAGCATCGCATTAGGAACATTCTGCTATTTCCACTTACCTATCAGCGACGGATTACCCTATGCGGTAGGTGATCATATTCCTAGTAATATGAAGGAAAGGGAGCCCTTAAAATTCACCTATGTCTATAAAATTAAAGGTGTTGAGACAACTCTAACAGAGATGCCGACGGACACGACGGCGGAATTCATTTCGATGCAGGCAACGAACGAAAAAGAGGCCAAACCTTTGATCACCGACTACCAATTTTGGGCGGAAGGAGACACAACAAATTATACACAAGAGAGCTTTAAAGGCGCTAAACTGATGATTATCATCCCTAACATTCACCACATGAATGAAGGAGCGATACCGCAAATTGAGCAACTGACAAAGGGTTTAAAAAATATCACTGTTTGGCTTGTCTCTGCTTCCCCTGACGCGGAGGTTAATGCCTTGCGACACAAATACCAATTAGCGTTTCTTGCTTTATCTGCAGACACGAAAATATTAAAAACCATCATTCGCTCTAGCCCAGGATTATGGCTAGTAAAGGATGGAACGGTAAAGGGCAAATGGTCTTCCTATTCCTTACCTACCGCGGATGAAATTCAACAAAGCCTAGAATAAAAAAGAATGAAGAATATCTATTTAGTAGGAATGCCCTCCTCGGGTAAAAGTACCTTAGGAAAAGAATTAGCAAAGAATATCGGATACTCCTTTATGGACATGGACAAGTTAATTGAAACCCGTGAACAAAAGACCGTATCGGAGATATTCTCCAATTTTGGCGAGGCACATTTCCGCGAAATAGAAAAAAAGACGCTGAGAGGCTTTCAGCCAGATCAATCCATGGTGATCGCTACGGGTGGCGGGGTACCTTGCTTTCATGACAATATGGATTTCATTAAAGCCAATGGGGTCAGCGTATTTTTAAATGTGGACGTAAATGATTTAGCCAAACGTTTGTACAAAGCGCAAGGCAATAATCGTCCTTTGTTAGATAAGACCCAAAGCGAGGAAGTAGTCATCGCCTCCATCAAAAAGACCTTTGAGGAGCGCTTACCATTTTACCAGCAAGCTGATATTCAAGTAGACGGAGAAATTACTGTGAGCCAATTACTTTGGCTTTTAGATCAATACTTACCCGTTTAGAAGTAGATTCCGCCTCCTAGCATCAGCTGAGTGGACGTCAAATCTAATGTAGCTGAACTAAAATCCGCTGTATTCTTTAGGGTATACGGTGTATAGGCATCTTTCTGGGTCCGTTGAATAGCTGTCAAATCTAGATAGAATGTTGATTTTCGATAGCCAATCCCGCCCGAAAATTGAAATGCGTTACGATCGATCGTGTCATAGCTTTGCGCATATCCACTTCCAAACATCGCCACCCCACCACGTAAACTAATGGACGGTGAGACCCGTATTTCAGATCCCACTTTCACATTTAAAGCACCTTCGAAATTGCGGGAAATTTGACCATTGTACTTCGTCTGGAATGCTTGATTTGCAGAACCACCTAATTCAGCAGAATAAACTTTCATTCCTCCAAAACCCACATATTCCAAGTCCGCCGTCAAGAAACCTCTCTTTGAAAAGAAAAAGGCAAAACCACCCGAAACTTTCATCGGACTTAAAAACTGGTAGGTAAACTCATTTGTTGTTAGTCTCATCGGATTTACTTTCGTAATTGTGATGGGATTTCCGGTGGAACCTATGGCCGGAATGCCGATGACATTAGGGAATAAACGCGCATCATACGTCTCATTCATCTGATCATAATACGTAGGACTTCGGAAGGCAAAGGACAATCGCAAAGATGGATTCACTTTATAGATTCCTCCCAGACTTAGCCCAATCCCAGACCCTGAAGTCAGTAAGGTCTCAGCGTACTGAAAGCCTGAAACGTATTTTGCGCCCACAAATTCATCCTCCCAGGTAGTCGAAGAACTCGCATTAATTTTAGAAAAATGGAGGGTTGCACCTACATACAACTTATCGCGATAGGACGCACCATAAGCAAAATCCCACGAAGTTAATGCTCCTGAATTAGAAGCAGATCCATATTGCTTCGTAGGCAATAAAGACTGAAAACGCTCAAAAGGAGCGCCACCTGTGACTGAATTAGGATTAATCAAATACGTTTGGTAGGCCAAAGCTTCGGCAGAAGATGCCGTCCCAGAATAACTATCATACTCCTCATCTAAGGAAGCGCCTGTGGCTCCTTTATCATTTGCCTTTTCAATGAAATTATCAAGCAAAGAACTGCGATTATTCGTACCTGAAATCTGTAGCGGCTGAATAAAAATTGCTTGACGCGAATAGCCAAATCCGAAAGCCCCATGCCAATCTCCTCCACCGAGGTAATTTCCGGAAATCACCATGCCCAGTGTGGGCATTTGAAATTGATTATCAGACGCCTCACCAGTCGAAGACAAATACACCGATTTCGTTTGAACAGCGGTATAGGCAAGACTCATGTTCACCTCAGAACGCGTATAAAAACCAAGACCAGCGGGATTACCTGTAAGTGAGCTTAAATCAGCGCCTAAAGCACTAGACGCGCCGCCTAATGCCTGCATACGTGCTGTTCCTGTTGAATACGAAGTGGAGAATTGCTTCGCTAAACTAGGATAGGTATAGATTTGGGCCACAGCCACGTTCAGCGTACAAACGCTGAAAAATAAGAAAAGAGCTTTTTTCATGATCGTAAATTAACGAGGACCGCGACTTGAACCACCTCCGCCACCGCCGGAACTAGAACCTCCGCCAGAGCTTGGGTTACTATAAGAGGGAGTTGAAGTGGAATTTGATCTCTGGCCTCCATCTACCGGAGCTGCACGGTATTCATAATTTGAATTACGACGCGGTGCCACATATTGTTGAGAACCAGAACCCGTACTGTTGTTCTGTTGTGTATTCACACGTGGCAAATTATTTCCTTGCGTATTATAGGAATTATTACCCCCACGAGGAGAATTCGTGTAATTACCGCCTGAATTTCGGTTATTCGAACGATCGTCCCGCGGCCCAAAATTTTTCCGTTCACGGGTATCATTGGTCATGTATTGACCACTGTATCCCGTATAATTTCCACCAGGACCATAATAATTATAATTCCGGTAAAAGGAATTAAATCCAAATGGACTGTAGTAGGGACTATAAAAATATGGATCGTAAAAAAGACTATTGTAAGGACTATAAACTGAATAAGGACTAAAATATGAATAGCCCATACCTAAACTAAACGTGGTATACGGATTCACGAAATAGGAATACGATGGGCTCCAATACGAGAATGGTGTATAACGGTAGCCATAACCAAGGTACGGACTATTGTACAAACCATCTGAAAGTCCTTGCTGATAAGCAGATTGATACAAATTAGGATTAACCGTATTGCGCTGAGCTAGACCTTCTTCCTCCTCTATCACCTCCACATCATCTTCGGCTAAATCTTGAAAATCGAGGTATTTCTTATCTTTAGCGGCTTTCGTAGCCTGCGCTTTCGCTACCTGAACGGAACGATTCGCTTCATCGTATAAATCATCTGTGGCGTAAGAATTGTTAGTCACATTCACGCAGCTGGAGAGGATTCCAAATCCCACTAGCACTAGATAAGCAAAGGATTGATTTTTCATGGTTTTTAGCGGATGATGTCAATTAAAAGCCTAACAAAACGTATCTTTGTAACGTTCCATTTTTCAAACGTAAAGTAAACGAAAAAACGAACAATACATGACGATTTTAACATAATTTATGAGTAAATCCCTACCAAGCCGCGCGGACAATTATTCTGAGTGGTACAACGAATTAGTGAAGAGAGCAGATCTAGCTGAAAATTCAGCGGTGAGAGGCTGTATGATCATTAAACCTTATGGCTATTCCATTTGGGAGAAAATGCAGCGCGCATTGGATGATATGTTTAAAGAAACGGGCCACACAAATGCCTATTTCCCCCTTTTCATCCCTAAATCTTTTCTTTCGAAAGAGGCTTCACACGTGGAGGGTTTTGCCAAAGAATGTGCCGTCGTAACACACTACCGTCTAAAGAATGACCCGAATGGCGGCGGAGTGATCGTCGATCCAGACGCGAAATTAGAAGAAGAATTAATTGTGAGACCTACCTCGGAAACGGTGATTTGGTCCTCTTATAAAAACTGGATTCAATCCTACCGTGATTTGCCTTTATTGATTAATCAATGGGCGAACGTAGTACGTTGGGAAATGCGTACGCGTTTATTCTTGCGTACGGCGGAGTTCTTGTGGCAAGAAGGCCACACGGCTCATGCGACAAAGCAAGAGGCGATTGAAGAGACCGAGCAGATGTTAGAGGTATATGCGGAATTCGCAGAGACTTTTATGGCGATGCCAGTATTGAAAGGAATTAAGACGGCGAATGAGCGTTTCGCAGGTGCGGATGAAACGTATTGCATCGAAGCGATGATGCAAGATGGGAAGGCGTTGCAGGCGGGAACGTCGCACTTTTTGGGCCAAAACTTCGCTAAAGCCTTCGATGTAAAATTCGTTAACAAGGAAAACCAATTGGATTATGTATGGGGAACCTCTTGGGGTGTTTCGACGCGTTTAATGGGTGCCTTGATTATGGCGCACTCCGATGACCAAGGTTTAGTCTTGCCTCCTAAATTAGCTCCCATTCAGGTCGTGATCGTTCCGATCTATAAGGGTGAAGAGCAATTAGAAAATATCAAAGCGCGCATCAATCCATTAGTGAAAGCGCTAAAATCTCGCGGAGTATCCGTGAAGTTTGACTTCGCTGAGAACCAGAGCCCAGGCTTTAAATTCGCTGAATACGAATTAAAAGGGGTTCCGGTACGTCTTGCGATCGGTAACCGTGATATGGAAAATGGAACGATCGAATTAGCACGTCGCGACACGAGAGAGAAGACGAGTATGCCATTCGAGGGAATCGAAGACGTGATCGTGGATACCTTGGAAGACATCCAAAAAAGCATTTACCAAAAAGCCTTTGACTTCAGAGCAGCGAATACCTTCGAGGTGAACAGCTGGGAAGAGTTTACAGCTAAAATCGAAGATGGTGGATTCCTTTCTGCGCACTGGGATGGTTCATCTGAGACGGAAGAGAAAATCAAAGAATTAACAAAAGCGACGATCAGATGTATTCCTTTAGATGCAAAAGAAGAAGCTGGAAAATGCATCCTAACAGGAGCACCTTCCAGCCGCAGAGTTATCTTCGCGCGCGCCTACTAGGACACGATATTTTTCAATACTTCTAATACCCGATCGATCTCCGTTCGGGTATTATTTTTACTAAAGGAGAAACGAACGGCCGCACCCGTCGCTGTCGGGTTCAAGGCCGACAATACGTGTGAACCCACCGAAGTACCGCTCGAACAAGCGCTACCGCCTGAAGCTGAAATCTTTTCGATATCTAATTGAAACAACAACATGTCGCCGTCCGCCACCGATGGAAAACGCACGTTCAACACCGTATACAAACTATTTTCTACATCCCCAGAAGCTCCGTTGAAGGAAATGCCCGGGAATTGCTTTTGTAAACCTTCGATGAAATACGCTTTCAAGCCTTTGATGTAGGTTGCGTGCTCGTCCATGGCGGAGTAGGCCATTTCTAGGGCTTTGGCAATACCAATCATTCCATACACGTTTTCCGTGCCTCCACGCTGGTTACGCTCTTGCGCTCCACCGTGCATCAGCGGACTGAACTTCGTTCCGGCTTTTGCGTACAAGAAACCAATACCCTTTGGACCGTGGAATTTATGCGCGGCACCCACCATGAAATGCACTTTCAAGGCTGAGGCGTCGTGCTTGTAATGGCCCATGGTTTGGACCGTATCGGAATGAAATAAGGCTCCATATTGCTCGCACAGGTCGCCCACCGCGTTTAAATCCAATAAATTACCAATCTCATTGTTCCCGTGCATCAAACTCACAATCGCCTTATCTGAAGAAGCTAATAATTCTTCCAAATGCGCTAAATCAATCGCTCCATCCGGATTCACGCGAACTAATTTCAATTCCGCTAAACCGAGTTTCGCCCAAGCCTCCGCCGTATGCAATACCGCATGGTGCTCTAAAGGCGACGTGATGATCACCTTGCATCCTCCGTGCAAAACAGCTGATTGCAAGACCGTATTATCCGCTTCCGTTCCACCAGAGGTAAAGAAAATCTCCGATGGCGACGCCCCTAATAAAGTGGCGATCGTTTTACGCGCCTTTTCTACGGCCACTTTAGCTTGGCGACCGTGGGAGTGAATCGACGAGGGATTCGCAGTAAAATTCTCGAAATAAGGCTGCATCTCAGCCCAAACAGCTGGATCCACCGAAGTAGTCGCCGCGTTATCTAGGTAAATAGGTGTTTTATCTGACATTTAAACTTTTGCGATTTCTTCAATCACGTGTATAATTTGTTGAGCGAGTGTATCCGCTTCAGCCTCCGAAGATGCCTCCGCGTAAATCCGAATGATCGGTTCCGTGTTCGACTTGCGTAAATGAACCCAGCGATCTGGAAAGTCAATTTTCACGCCATCGATCGTGTTTACATTTTCATTCTTGTATTTTTCTGCCACCGTTGCGAGAATTAAATCGACGTTCAGGTCAGCGGATAATTCGATTTTGTTTTTGGAAATCACATACGCCGGATAGCTCGCGCGCAGTTCGGATGCTTTGATGCCTTTGTTTGCCAAATGCGTCAAGAACAATCCGATCCCCACCAGGGAATCACGTCCGTAATGCGACTCAGGGAAGATCACGCCTCCGTTTCCTTCGCCTCCGATGATCGCGTTCACCGCTTTCATCTGAGTCACCACATTCACCTCTCCTACCGCTGCCGCGTGGTATTCGCCACCTGCTTTGCGGGTTACATCCGCTAAAGCGCGGGTAGAAGAAAGATTGGATACGGTATTGCCAAGCTTCACAGAAAGCACATATTCAGCTACTGCCACAAGTGTATATTCTTCACCAAAAGGTGTCCCATCCTCCGAAATAAAGCAAAGGCGATCCACATCTGGATCCACCACGATTCCTAAATCGTAATTTCCGCCTTTCATTTTCGAGATCATCTCCGTTAAATTCTCCGGAAGTGGTTCTGGGTTATGACCAAAATGACCAGTAGCCTCGCCAAAAATCACATCCACGTGCTGAACACCCAAAGCTTTCAACAACATAGGCACCACGATTCCTCCCGTCGAATTCACTGCATCGACTAAAACGCGGAAGTTCGCTTTTTCAATCACTGATTTATTTACCCAACTCAAACCTAACACGTGATCCACATGCTGCTGTAAAAAGCTATCGTCTTGGGTTAATTGACCTAACTTCATCACGTCCGCAAAATCAAAATCTTGATTTTCTGCGATAGTTAATAAGTCTTTTCCATCCTGATCCGAGATAAACTCTCCACGATTATTCAATAATTTCAAGGCATTCCATTGCGCTGGATTGTGGCTAGCGGTGATGATGATTCCACCCGCCGCTTTCGTCCACGGCACCGCTAATTCAACAGTTGGGGTCGTAGAAAGACCGATATCTAAAACATCCCAGCCTAAACCGATTAAGGTATTCGCTACTAAGGAACTGACCATTTCTCCGGAGATACGCGCATCACGACCTAACACGATCGAGTTCGATGGATGTCCTTTTTTCTTTAACCAGGTACCATAAGCCGCTGCGAAAGTAACGACGTCGAGTGGACTTAAACCTTCGCCCGGTTTTCCACCGATGGTACCACGTATGCCTGAGATTGATTTGATTAGTGCCAAAACAAAAATGAATTAGAATGAATAGATGATCAAAATTAAAGAAAATATCCCTATTTTTCGATGAAAATTTAGCTAAACCTATCCTACATGAATTCCGAAAGATTAGAGACCATTTTGGCTCGAATCCAACAACTGCGTATGGCAGTGATGGGGGATTTTGCTTTGGACTTCTATTTTGACCTTCAAACCTCTACAGGAGAATTTTCTCTTGAAACCACGAAAGAAGTGCATTTGGCTTCCGAGCCGCGGGCTTATTTAGGAGGCGCGGGTAATGTGGCGAAGAATCTAGCTGTTTTAGGTGCACGCGTATCGGCCTTTGGGGTACGCGGAAATGACCTTTTCGGAAGAGAGATGGCACATCAGATGGCGGCACTAGGTATCGATGCGACGAACATTAAAGAAACGAATATCGATACCCCTACCTATTCGAAACCGCTGCAAAAAGAGGAAGAATTGAATCGAATCGATTTTGGAACAAGGTCTTCGAATTTTCAAGCACAGACAGGAGAGCTCCTACAAGCCTTAGCTGCTGAAACGTTCGACTGGATCATCTTCAATGAACAATTTAGTATTCCCCTATTGCAAGCGCAACACATCGAGTCGCTAACTAATCCACAAGCCATAGCAGATCTTCGCAGCTTAGGTAGCTTTGCTAGAAACCTCCCTCTAAAAGTAAATGAGGCTGAGTTTATCAAAATACACCAAAAGCCAGCCACTCCAGAAAACATAAGAGCGTGGGCTAACACGAGAAACAAACCAGTATTAGTCACCTTAGGCGAAAAAGGAATGGTATATGCCAGTACAAGTGAATTTCATCACCAACCTGCTTTCCCAGTGAAAGGCCCCATCGATACGGTGGGTGCGGGAGATATGGTAGTAGCAGGTTTTTCTGCGGCGAGAGCGGCGGGGGCCTCGGTGGAGGAAGCTTGTGAATTCGCCTCTTTGGCCGTACATATCAGTATTCATCAACTAGGTGAAACGGGCTCCGCGAGTCCGGACGCCATTAGACAATTACACGATGGACATACAATCGCTTAGAGCAGAAATCAAGGACTATACCGAGGGCGCTTTGTTGCCCTTTTGGATTCAACGCACGGTCGATATGAAACTGGGTGGGTACATAACCCACTTCAATGAATTTGGGGAGGATGCGGGGGATGATGAGAAGTCGTTGATTGCGATGACGCGATCCGTATTTACGTACTCGCAGGCCTATCGCCACGGTTTTGGAGGAGAGGTTATGAAAGAGATGGCTACACATGGAGTTCGGTTTTTATTGGACAAAATGTGGGATACAGAACACGGCGGTTTCTATTGGATGGTCAACCGCGCTGGTGAGGCGACAAACAAGCAAAAGATCGGCTATGGCCACAGTTTTGCGATTTATTCTTTAAGCGAATATACCCTGGCGACGGGGGATCCGGTAGGATTAGAATATGCGGAGAAGGTGTTTGATTTACTCCAAAAATATGCCGTTGATACCCATCACGGCGGTTACTGGGAATTCTTTGCAGCAGATTGGTCGCTGATGGGACCAGGCGCGCCGGGCGGGGACCGCAAGACCTTAGATGTACACATGCATTTGATGGAAGCGTTTACGACTTTATATGAGGCAAGTGGAAAAGAGATACACCGCAGAAAGCTAAAGGAGTCAATTGATATTTTGATTTATAAAATAATGGACCCGAAGACGGGGACAGGTATTCCTCAGTTTTGGGCGGACTGGAGCGTAGCGCCACAGATTAAATTCGATATCGTGTGGGGATGGGATCGTTTTCAGGAGGGAGGCCAAAAAGCCTCAGCCGTCGACAATACCTCCTACGGCCACAACTCGGAATTTGGCTGGCTCTTATTGCACGCGTTGAAGGTAGGCAAGATTGATGTCGCACCCTATTTGGACAACATCAAAAAAGCTTTCTACCATTCGATGGAAAATGGCCTTGACTGGGAGTATGGCGGAGTCTTTGTGGAAGGATCGCACAGTGGTGGGCCTACGGATGTAGAGAAAGAATTTTGGCAACAAGCTGAAATGCTCATCGGAATGCTGGATGCTTATTTATTAACGAGGGATCCGCAATTCTTGAAAGCCTACGAACAAGTGCATCGCTTCGTTTTTGACAAAATGATTAACCGAAATACGGGTGAATGGTGGCCGTTGATGACCCGTGAGGGGGAACCGATTTGGCGACACATGGCCCATAACTGGAAGATAAATTACCATAATGTTCGCTCGATGATTCTCTCCTATGAGAAGCTAGGCGAAATAAACCTAAACCTATGACAAACATTAGTCGCCGCGATTTATTAATTGCGTCTGGAACTGCCGCGGGAGCGGCCTTTTTACCTTCCGCTGCCTCCGCCGCACCGGTTGCAAAGGCTCATAAATTCGAATTCTCATTGAACATGAGTACAATTATGGGCCAAAAGTTAGGACTCATCAAAGAACTCGAAGTCGCCTCCGCGGCTGGCTTTCAGCATTGCGAGATTTGGGTACCTACGCTAGAGGCTTATTTGAAATCGGGCGGAACGCTATCAGAAGCGAAGAAACGCATCGATGATTTAGGAATTAAGATCCAAAACGCCATCGGCTTTGCTCAGTGGATTGTAGATGATGAGGCGACTCGCAAACAAGGTTTGGAACAAATGAAACGTGAGATGGATATGCTCGCGCAATTAGGCTGTTTCCGCACCGCCGCACCACCGATGGGCGCCACCAAAGAAGCTGGCCTCGACCTACGCCGCGCCGCAGAACGCTACCGCGCCATCCTCGACTTAGGAGTCAGCACCGGCGTGATACCCCAACTGGAAATGTGGGGACACTCGAAAAATCTGAACCGCGTTGCTGATGTCCTTTTTGTAGCCGCAGAGGCAGGTCAACCTAACGCCAAACTTCTATTAGACGTATTCCATATCTACAAAGGCGAATCCTCCATCGACTGCCTCCACCTAGTAGGAGAAAACTCGATCGAAGTCTTTCACGTAAACGACTACGTCACTTCCATCAAACCCACCTCCATTACGGACGGCGATCGTATTTATGCGGGGGATGGAGAAGCACCCATTAAAGAAATCATTAAGCGCTTAAAGCCATCCGAAAAACCGGTTATTCTATCGTTGGAATTATTTAATAAGGAACTTTGGGCACAAGATCCTCTGAAAGTGGCTAAGACTGGACTGGAGAAGATGAAGAAGATGATTTAGGGATAAAAAAAAGAGCTCGTCTTGCGATGAGCTCTTTTAATTTATGTTGACCTACCAGGATTCGAACCTAGAAAACCAGAACCAAAAACTGGTGTGTTACCATTACACCATAGGTCAATACCATAATGTGATGCAAAAGTAAGGGCTTGCACCCAAATTATCAAATGTTACCGAAAAAATAATTGAATTATTTCGGTCATTTTTTGCTACAGCGCTCACAATCAGCGCATCAAATTCGATTATTCTTATGCTAATTCTATAGAAGAAACGACAGCCTCCGCGTGAATCTTACGAACAAGGCCTTGCAATACTTTACCTGGTCCACATTCGATGAATTCGGTTGCACCTGCGGCTACCATCGCTTCAACTGACTGTGTCCAACGAACTGCACCTGTTAACTGTGAGATTAAGTTCGCTTTGATTTCAGTTGGGTCTTGAGATGGCTTAGCGTTCACGTTTTGGAAGATAGGGCAAATCGGCTTTACGATTTCGGTTGCCTCGATCGCTGCGGCTAACTCCACTCGAGCTGGTTCCATATAAGGCGAGTGGAAGGCTCCACCTACTGGTAAAGGTAATACGCGCTTCGCTCCTGCTTCTTTCAATTGAATACCCACTGCTTCGATTCCTTCTACTGATCCGGAGATCACGACTTGGCCTGGGCAGTTAAAGTTCGCAGCTACTACGGATGGACCGTAAGCCTTACAAATTTCTTCAATCGTTGCATCTGGCAAGCCCAAAACGGCAGCCATCGTGCTTGGCTCGATTTCGCAGGCCTTTTGCATCGCAAGAGCTCGTTGGTACACTAATCGTAATCCATCTTGCCAGCTTAAACCACCTGCAGAAACAAGGGCAGAGAACTCGCCTAAGGAGTGACCTGCTACCATCGAGGGAGCGAAATCTTTGCCTAATTTGGCGATCAAAATAGAATGTAAATAAATCGCAGGCTGCGTCACTTTCGTTTGCTTCAATTCCTCCTCTGTTCCCTCGAACATCACAGCCGATAACGAGAAACCTAAGATGGCATCCGCCTCATCGATAATCTGCTTTGCCAAAGGAAAATTCGTGTACAGATCCTTTGCCATACCTGGAAACTGAGAACCTTGACCTGGGAAAATATATGCTTTCATTTGAATGATTTTTGATTAATTGTTTCACAAAGATAGGCCAAAAGCCCTAAATGGCACAATCGTCCACCGATTTACCCCAAAATAATCGATTCTTCGCCACCCAATCATAGCCTTTATCCAATAGGCCAGCAGGCAATAAAAAAACCAAACGAAGAGGTTGAAAATACCAATGGGCATTCACTAAAATGCGCGATAGGGCATCCGATTTCACATAGACATCATGACCGACTACCCATTTAATACTATCGATGTCAGGAAGAATGAAATCTGTAAAAGAGGTCTCCGGGATAACAGGCAGATCACCCGTTACCATCCGCTTCAGTAGCTTAGAAGCGAAGCAGCAAAAGCGGCAATTACCATCGATTAATACGATTCCGTCCATTTTAGCGAACTAGTTCTACCCAGCCTTTCAGACTCTTGTTTTGTGCAGATTTGTCAAAAAGATCGAAAACCACATCGCACGTATAGAAATAAGACGAGGCAGCCATCTGAACTCCGTTTGAATCCGTTCCATTCCAACCAAAGCCATCCAAAGGCCCCGCATATTGGTAAATCAATTGGCCGTTGCGATCCACAATTTTGGCACTGACAAACGAAACAAAACGAGGGCAGCGCATCGGCTTAAAGGAATCATTTAGTCCATCACCATTAGGACTAAATAAATTAGGCAAGTCAAACGAAGCACAGTTCTCTACGCAAATCTTGTTACTAGGCGTACTCTCCTTCCCTAGCGCGCTGACCGCCGTTACATAATAACATCCTCGGTAGGAGTTTTGAAGAATGTGCGAGAAGTTCAACGTGGAAGAAGAGGCTAATAAGGTATAGGCAGACGAAGGGTCTTTAGCATAATAGATCTTATAACTCACAATATCTGGATCGCAAACACCGGAAACCGTAGGCGTCCAAGTAAGTTGATTCGTAAAACTGCTAAACGAACAATCCGCCTTTGCATTTAACGATGCACAATCCACGGAATAGAGCTGCAAAGAGGGTGGACAAGGGAAAATATCTGTCTGCGGAATACCACAAATGATTTGCGATTTATTAATTAATTCCATCGCGGGCAATCCAGGCCCATACGAACCCAATGTCTCCACGTAATAGCAATACGATGAATCCGTCTTCATGGAAATAGAAAACGTCCCATCCGCTGCATAAGTATCTGCACCTGAATCCACATATTTAAAGGTCGCAGCCGTGGTCACCGGCACATCTGCTATACGGTTAAAAATCCCAGAACCTCGTTGCGTTTCACGATAGACACGGTGCACCTTGTTTTCATTCGTCCAAGGAACGGTCGCCGCCCAAGCTAATTTCACCGAGGCGATGGCTACTTGCGTACTTAACCGTACGTTCGAAGCAGGAGTAGGCGACTCGAGTAAAGTACGCACTCCATTCAGCGTATAATAGAAATCCGTCCGGTAGCGGTAAGTAACAGCGGAAGTATTAATCCCGGTATCTGTGTAAGACGTATCATTTACCGCGGTGCGTATCGAAGCTGAAATAGGCGAACCAATTGCACTAAAAGCACCCGTTCCAGCCGCGCGCATCAATTGATAGGCATAAGGACCTGGATATTGCAAGGTATCTAATTTTATTGGACGTGTCCAGCGCACAAGGTTCTCCCCTGCCGTCGTACTCGTCTTAAGTACCGAAACATTCGTCATGATAGGCGAAGCGCTCGCGATCAAATAACAAGCCGAATTAGACATCGGACTGAAATCATCTACTCCTTTCGAATTCGTAAAGGCCACCACTAACACATAGGAGTAGTTTGTGTTTTTCACGATCGCATTATCCGTATAGCTCGATGTGCTGATAGGCAATCGAGTCAGTTCTGTATAGCCAGAAGCCGTCATTCCGGTCGCACAATTCGCATTCACCGTGGCATCACAGGCACCTTGTTTGCGGTACAAAATCAACGTGGCGTTAGATAAGGCGCAAGTATAAGAAGTCCATTTAAGCGCGATGGAGGTTCCAAGGCCTGCTGTAGCCGTCACATTTTTCACCGCTGGAGCTAAGACGCGGATGTTCCAAATCTTACTATCCACTAAATTACTCACCCCTGCATTCGTCACAGGCGGAAAGTCCTCTGCCTTGAAAAAGACATCATAACCCTCTTTTCGAATGTGAACACAATCTGTTTGCCAGTTGAAGGTACCTATAGCCGTAAGAGCCGTTTGGCGAGCCGCCGACACGAAAGTTGCGTTAGGAGGTTTTACCGCATAGGAGGAATCAATCGAATAGACATTTCCGCTACTTGTAATGGATATCGGATCCACCCGGCCCGTTTTGGAAACCTGATCAATGGCTGTGATCGTTTGATTAATCCGGGTTCCTGCCTGAACGCACACGTCTGCAGGGATGTTTAGAAGAGGTCCTCGATTGTCTAAATCCTTCACTTCAATCTGCATATCCCGAACAGTTTCAGATATTTTAACTCCATTCCTCCATTCCTCGATGATAAAAGCGCAGTTATATAAGCCTACTTCTTGGGGTGATTTCCAGATTAAATCCCCGTTTTTAGCATTCATCGTAAAAGAGGATGGGGTAGCCGAGACTTCATTCGGTTGTTTGAAATTAGGGGCTAATAAACCTCTTCCTGCCGGATCACAGCTGAGTTCTGCTCCCGTTCTGGAAACAGATAAGCGGTAGGCCAAAGAATCTCCCTCCGCGTCTACCGCATTCGAATTATGTATAAAGGGCTGACCGACTACAGCAGTCAAATCGACTGCGGGATTTAATAATATAGGCGTTGAATTTAAGCCTAGACCCGCATTAATGGAAAAAATGGTTTCCACATAAAAAGCAACATCGACCGAGCGAGTGATGTTCAACACGCCATCATTTCGGTTAGGAACTGCCACAGACACCTTGTAGAATAAGGAAGCGGCTGGATAGGTATATTGAATTTTATAGACATTTTTCATTGTCCCATTTCCCAGATTAATGGGATAACCTGCAGAACGACGCGCCGGTAAAATGGAAGAACCGTCACCAAAGCAAAAATTCACCACATTCTGCTCCACGTTCGCTCTGTTATTTTCCGTGTACGTCGTTAAGGTGAATTCGAAAGTCAATGTTTTATCTGACACACGCTTTACTGTGATCTCCCCCCCCTTTAAGTGGGTCGCTTGTGCTGCAAAACTTAGCCCGCACAAAAACAGAAAATAAAGGCTTATTCTTTTCAGGTACATAAAACATTTTTGATTAGCTGTAAGTTAAGAAGGCAATTCGTTTTTTTCAAAAAAAATGGATTTTTTACGTTTTAAATTTGATAGAGCGGCGTTTCGATTGTAGTTTTGGTAGCTAAAAAAAATCGAACCTGTTCGTTTATTTTTATTTCCTCTTAACAAATACATTTATTTATGGCTTGGTTAGCAAAATCACTTAATTCATCTCTCGGGAAAAAGCTCCTGATGGCCATTACGGGCCTCTTTTTAATTAGCTTCCTGTTAGTTCACTGCAGCTTGAACGCTCTAATCTTCCTAAATGATGGAGGTGTCGCTTTTAATGAGGGCGCCGAGTTCATGGGCACTAACCCAATCATCCGTACCATGGAGATTGTGTTGTTCGCAGGATTGTTATTACACATTTATGATGGTTTACGCCTTTGGTTAGAAAACAAATCGAAGCGTCCTGTCGCTTATGCGAAGGTAGATGGCGCTGCGAATAGCAAGTGGTACTCTCGCTCGATGGGCCTTTTAGGAACGCTATTATTATTGTTCTTAATCCTTCACTTGAAGCACTTTTGGTACTTCTCTCGTTTAACCGAGGGCTTAGAGGACCATACGTTATATGCAGAGATGCAAGCGGTATTTGTGAACCCAGTTGTCGTAATCGTTTATGTATTAGGATGTATTTCGCTAGGTTACCACTTGTTACACGGTTTCTCTAGTGCTTTCCAATCCATCGGTTGGAACCACCCTAAGTACACTCCGACGATTAAAACAATCGGTGCGTTCGTCTCGATCGTTATTCCTGCGGTTTTTGCTGCGATGCCGATTGCCTTTTATTTCCATTTGATTCAATAATATTTCAGCGATTCGATTGATATGACAAAATTAGATGCCAAAATTCCAGAAGGCGCGTTAGCCGACAAATGGACCAAATATCGTTCCAGCGTTTCCCTAGTAAACCCTGCGAACAAACGTAGCTTAGAGATCATCGTGGTAGGTTCAGGCCTAGCAGGTGCATCTGCCGCTGCCTCGTTAGCTGAATTAGGATATAAAGTAAAAGTATTCTGTTTCCAAGATTCTCCACGTCGTGCGCATTCGATTGCCGCACAAGGAGGTATCAACGCAGCGAAGAACTACCAAAACGACGGTGACTCCGTTTACCGTTTATTCTACGATACCATCAAAGGTGGTGACTACCGTGCGCGTGAGGCGAACGTCCATCGTCTAGCGGAAGTATCTGGAAGCATTATCGACCAATGCGTAGCGCAAGGGGTTCCTTTCGCTCGTGAATACGGCGGATTGCTTTCTAACCGTTCATTCGGTGGAACGCAAGTACAACGTACGTTCTACGCGGCAGGTCAAACTGGACAGCAATTATTATTAGGTGCTTATTCTGCTTTGCAACGCCAAGTGGGAATGGGTAACGTAAAAATGTATACTCGCCACGAAATGCTAGATGTCGTAACAATCGACGGAAAGGCTCGTGGTATTATCGCTCGTGATTCAGTGACAGGAGCTTTAGAGCGTCACTTCGGACACGCTGTGTTATTGTGTACAGGTGGTTACGGAAACGTATTCTACTTGTCTACTAACGCGATGGGATCGAACGTAACAGCGGCTTGGAAAGCACACAAAAAAGGTGCCTACTTCGCTAACCCTTGTTACACACAGATTCACCCGACGTGTATCCCGGTTTCTGGCGATCACCAGTCGAAATTAACCTTGATGTCTGAATCCCTTCGTAATGACGGTCGTATTTGGGTTCCTAAGAAACAAAACGATAACCGTAAGGCGAACGAGATTCCAGAAGACGAAAGAGATTACTACTTAGAGCGTCGTTATCCTGCGTTCGGTAACTTAGTACCTCGTGATATTGCCTCACGTGCAGCTAAGGAGCGTTGTGATGCTGGTTATGGTGTAGGAACGTCTAAAATGGCGGTTTACTTAGACTATGCTGCGGCGATCATCCGTTACGGAAAAGGAGAAGCGAATAAAAACAATATGCACAATCCATCAGATGAAGAGATTCAAGCGATGGGTAAGGCAGTCGTAAAAGAGAAATACGGTAACTTGTTTGACATGTACAAGCAAATTACGGGTGAAGATCCATACGAGGTGCCTATGCGTATTTATCCAGCGGTTCACTATACGATGGGTGGACTTTGGGTAGATTATAACTTAATGACTACTGTTCCTGGTTTATACGCTTTAGGAGAAGCTAACTTCTCTGATCACGGCGCTAACCGTTTAGGAGCTTCAGCCTTGATGCAAGGTTTAGCAGATGGTTATTTCGTGATTCCTTACACGATCGGTGCTTATTTAGCATCAGAGATTCGTACGCCAGCGATGTCAACGGATTCAGAAGATTTCGTCGCGGCAGAGAAAGCGGTACGTGATCGTTTAGAGACCTTGATGAACATTAAAGGATCTAAGCCAGTCGATTACTTCCACAAGCGTTTAGGTAAGATCATGTGGGACGAGTGCGGTATGGCTCGTAGCGCAGAAGGTTTGAAAGCTTCTATCAAGGAGATTCAAGCTCTGCAGAAAGAATTCTGGTCAGATGTGAAGATTCCAGGTGAAATCGATAACCTAAACCCTGAATTAGAGAAAGCGGGCCGTGTGGCTGACTTCTTAGAATTAGGCGAGTTAATGTGTATTGATGCCTTGGATCGCAACGAAAGTTGTGGTGGTCACTTCCGTACGGAATACCAAACAGAAGACGGGGAAGCCCTTCGTGATGACGAGAACTACGCCTACGTAGCGGCTTGGGAATACGAAAAACAATCGAGCTTCAAACTTCACAAAGAAGAATTGAAATACGAAAACATCAAAATTGCTCAAAGATCTTATAAATAATTCGATACAATGGAAGGACATTTAAACCTGACACTCAAAATTTGGAGACAAAAAAATGCAAGCGTAGCTGGTAAGTTCGAAACTTATCAGGTGAGCGGCATCTCCACAGATATGTCATTTTTGGAAATGATTGACGTGTTAAACAACCGTTTGATCGAAGAAGGAGATGATCCGGTAGCGTTTGACCACGATTGCCGCGAAGGTATTTGCGGTATGTGCTCGATGTACATTAACGGTCGTCCTCACGGGCCAAACCGAGGTGTTACGACTTGCCAATTACACATGCGTTCTTTCCAAGATGGCGAAACGATCACGGTTGAGCCTTGGAGAGCGAGTGCGTTCCCAGTGATTAAAGACTTAGTGGTGAATCGTTCTGCTTTTGACCGCATTATCGCGGCAGGCGGATTCGTTTCCGTAAATACAGGAAATGCACAAGATGCAAACAACCTACCCATTCCGAAAGAAAATGCAGACGAAGCTTTTGCAGCAGCGGCTTGTATCGGTTGCGGTGCTTGCGTAGCGGCCTGTAAGAATGCCTCAGCGATGTTGTTTACGTCTGCTAAAGTTTCTCAGTTAGCTTTACTTCCTCAAGGACAGGTAGAAGCAGCGTCACGCGCACAAGCGATGGTTGCTCAGATGGACGAAGAAGGTTTCGGTGCTTGTTCAAACACTGGTGCTTGCGAGGCTGAATGCCCTAAAGGCATCTCGATTGAGAACATCGCGCGTATGAACCGCGAATATTTCTCAGCGACATTCTCGTCTAAATAATTTTCATTTTATAGCCCCTGGATGCAATTTCAGGGGCTTTTTACGCCCTTGTTTTTAGAACCTACCCATTCCAAATCTGCTGAACGCAATCCACCTGCTGGTTGGATTGAAGTGATATGCGGTTCCATGTTCTCTGGTAAAACAGAGGAACTGATTCGCCGCCTAAAGCGCGCGAAAATCGCACAAATGCGCGTCGAAATCTTCAAACCAATGGCGGATACCCGCTATCACGATGAGGATATCGTTTCGCATAACCAAAATTCCATCCGCTCTACACCGGTTAACAACTCGGGAGAAATCCTTTTGTTAGCGGGCGATTGCGATGTGATCGGTTTAGATGAAGTACAATTCTTTGATGATCACATCGTAGAGGTATGCAATTCACTGGCCAACCAAGGCAAACGAATCATCGTCGCTGGATTGGATATGGACTTTAAAGGGCAACCTTTTGGACCTATGCCCGGCTTAATGGCCATCGCTGAGTTCGTCACGAAGGTACACGCCGTTTGTGTAAATTGTGGCGCAGCTGCGCATTACTCTTACCGCAAGGTGGAGCAACAACAAACCGTCTTATTAGGCGAAACAGAGTCTTACGAGGCACGCTGCCGTTCTTGCTTCCATGGCCAAAACTAAAGACCCCTCTTTCCGAAAACTCATCCAACGTTTAGTGGCTCGTAAGCCTAAGAACCTGGACCAGCAATTTTTTCAAGCTCACACCGAAGTTTTCAAGAAAACCGATTGCCTGACCTGTGGCAATTGCTGTCGCACGACTAGTCCGATGTGGAATGATACGGATATCCAGCGTGTTTCTCATTTATTCAAAATGAAAACCTCCGCTTTCTTGGATGCCTATTTAGTCCAAGATTCTGACGGCGATTGGGTGTATCCGAAAGCTCCTTGCCCCTTTTTAGACTTGGAAGATAATAAATGCGGCATCTACGATCACCGCCCCAAAGCCTGCCGGGAATACCCCCATACCGATAGAAAGAACATCATGGGGATTTTAGGATTAACCTCAAAAAATGCGCTCATTTGCCCCGCAGTGACACAAATTCTAGAAAAAATCGAGCAAATTTACCCTTGAACCACTTTTGATTTGAAATTCACGTCAAAAATCGGCAATTTCGTAATTCAATAAATCAAAACTATGGCAGCAGCAGAATACTTAGGAATCGATGTAGGTGGAACCGGCGTTAAAATGGGAATCGTCCACGCAGACACAGGTCAAATCAACAATTTTCAAAGTTATGATACTGCTACCTGGAGAGAATCACACCATTTTTTAGAGCGTTTGGCGGATGCGATTGCCTTGCAATTATACCAACACAAGAATGTCAAGAAAGTGGGAATTGGTCTTCCAGGTATCCTAACAAAAGACCGCCGTACCTTAATCGAGATCACGGCTATCCCTGAAATTGATGGATCTCCTATGATTGATATGCTAGAAAAACGTTTTCCTGAGCATGCTTTCTTTATGGAAAACGATGCGAACGCAGCGGCTTTAGGCGAATTTTACTTCTCTCCTGAGAAAACAAATATGCCAGAGGACTTCATTTTCATTACCTTGGGAACAGGTGTAGGTGGAGCGGCAGTCATTGACCGCAAAATCTTCTTAGGTGGTGATGGTAATGCGATGGAGCCAGGTCACGTGCCTTCTCGCGATGGAAAAGTATTAGAGCGAAACGTAGGAAAGAAAGAATTATTACAAATGGCTACCGCCATGCGTGCGGCCTACACGGGCAAAACCTCGCTTCCTGCAGATGGAACTATTTCAACGACGGCTTTAGTGGTAGGTGCAGAAGAAGGAGATGAATTAGCCTTAGCGATTTGGCACGAAGTAGGAACGATGCTAGGTGATATGCTCGTTTCATTGATTCGTATCCTAGATATCAAAAACATCTTCATAGGTGGCGGATTATCAGCCTCTTACGACTTCATTTTACCAAGTATAGAGAAGCAGTTAAATTACTGGTTAACGCCAGCTTATTTGGAAAAATTAACTATTAAGAAAGCCTTATTAGGCAATGACGCAGGTCTTTTAGGGGCTGCATCGCTTTGTTTTTAAGGTAAACAGCCTAGAACAGGCTAATTAGAATGAAATTTGTTTGATAAATTCAACTTTAATTCTAATCTTTGCAACGTTTTTGAACCCCAAAATAATATTAAAATGTCAGATATTGCAGAAAAAGTAAAAAGCATCATCGTTGAAAAATTAGGTGTAGAAGCATCAGAAGTTACTCCTGAGGCATCTTTCACAAACGATTTGGGAGCTGACTCTCTAGATACAGTTGAGTTAATCATGGAATTCGAAAAAGAATTCTCTGTTTCTATTCCAGATGATCAAGCGGAGAACATCCAAACAGTAGGCCAAGCTATTACTTATTTGGAAGAGAACGCAAAGTAATCGAAGCAACCATAAAAATTATGTCAATTAGTTAACAGTAATCAGGTGGATTTTTCCATGGGATTTCTCGGACTGATTGACATTTTTTATTTTAAGCAGATTCATAAATAACAAGAATATGGAGTTAAAACGAGTAGTTGTCACGGGCTTAGGCGCCCTAACCCCCATCGGGAACACAGTCAGTGAATATTGGGATGGATTAAAGAACGGCGTAAGCGGTTGTGGACCCATCACGAAATTCGATGCGGAAAAATTCAGAACTCGTTTTGCTTGTGAATTAAAGAACTTCAAGGTAGAAGATTTTATCAATGCCAAAGAAGCGCGTAAAATGGATCCATTCACTCAATACGCTGTGGTGGCGGCTGATGAAGCCATCGCTGATGCGAATTTTGACATGGATTCCTTAAATAAAAACAAAGTAGGTGTTATCTGGGGATCAGGTATCGGTGGTTTGAAGACATTTGAAGACGAAATGATTTATTTCGGACAAGGAGACGGAACCCCGAAAATCAATCCATTCTTTATCCCTAAGATGATTGCAGATTCATCATCAGGCCAAATTTCGATCCGCAATGGATTCCGTGGCCCTAACTACGTTACCGTTTCAGCTTGTTCTTCTGCGAACAACGCGATCATTGATGCGTTCAACTATATCCGCACAGGCCGTATTAACGTGTGTGTAACGGGCGGTTCTGAGGCTCCAGTGACGATTGCATCGGTAGGTGGTTTCACCGCAATGCACGCCATGTCCACTCGTAATGACGATCCAGCTACAGCTTCACGTCCTTATGACGTAGATCGCGATGGTTTCGTGGTAGGAGAAGGAGCGGGTGCCTTGATTTTAGAAGAATACGAGCACGCTAAAGCGCGTGGAGCAAAAATATACGCGGAATTAATCGGTGGAGGTTTCTCTTCTGATGCTCACCACATTACAGCACCACACCCAGAAGGTTATGGCGCTTTATTGTCGATGATAGATGCCTTAGAAGACGCAAACATCAAACCAGAAGAAGTAGATTACGTGAATACACACGGAACATCCACTCCGATTGGTGATCCACAAGAGATTAAAGCGATCGTGGATTGTTTTGGAGAACACGCTTACAAAATGGCCATCTCGTCTACGAAGTCGATGACGGGTCACTTATTAGGTGGTGCAGGAGCAGTAGAGGCGGTAGCGTCTGTATTAGCGATTCAACACCAATTTGTCCCGCCTACGATTAACGTATTTAACCGCGATCCAGAAATCGATCAACGCATCGACTTAACGGAAAACGTAGGTAAAGCACGCAAAATCGATGTGGCATTGAGCAACGGATTTGGTTTCGGTGGTCATAACGCAACGGTTATTTTCAGAAAAATCTAAGACAAATATGGCCGTAAAATCTCTCCTAAACTGGTTAGATCCGATTCGACTAGACGAACGAGAGAAATTCTTAAAGAAATCGGTTACTCATCTTATTGGGGCTAGTCCAAGTAATTTAACCTTATATAGACTAGCCTTTTTACACTCCTCTGCTTCGAAAGAGAGTGTGGCAGAAAACTACAAAGAGTCGAATGAACGCCTGGAATTCTTAGGCGATTCTGTCCTAGGGATGATCACAGCGACGTATTTGTTCCAAAAATTCCCCTTCAAAGACGAGGGTTTCTTAACTGAAATTCGTTCTCGAATGGTCAGCCGGGAGTCTTTGAATGTAATTGGCCGTAAACTTGGCCTAGAAGAAGTAATCGAGTACGAAACACAGCGCAAAAACGCGATGTCCCGCACCTCGATGTACGGAGATGCATTGGAGGCTTTTGTGGGAGCTATATATTTAGACAAAGGTTTCGCATTCACCCAAAACTTCATCATTAAAAAGATTCTGACGCAATACTTTGACCTAGAAGCCGTTGTACAAAACAACCCAAACTTCAAGTCAATGTTGATCGAATGGGCTCAAAAAGAAGGCAAAAAGGTCTCTTTTGAGCTAGATCAAGAGGGAGAGCACCACAACCGCGAATTTACGGCTTTGGTCATCTTAGACGGCGAAAAGATCTCTGAAGGGAAAGGTTACTCGAAGAAGAAAGCAGAACAAACAGCCGCTAGAATGGCTTGTGAACAATTAGACATTAAATAATCAACACCTATGGCACCTAATATATTCTTGCAATACTGGAATGATTCACCTGAATCAATCACATTTCAAGAGGTATTAGCCTGGGAGGTTCCCACTCCTATCATAGAATCCATTCAAGTGGATTTGTTAGCTCAGCTGAATTCAGCGCGAGCCCAAGAAAACTTCCCTAATTTTCCCTGGTCTAATCCACGCTTTTTAGAGAAATGGGAAGGCATTGCCCAAACCTTATTGTACCAAGTAGCATTACCAGCATTCATTTGGGGCTCGTGGATAGAAAGCTTGGCTGTTCCCGTTGCAGAAGACGTACCGCAGCCTAGTTTTGCCGATTTATTGAATGCCTATGAAGCACCAGATGCGCCCTATGCTCCAGCGGAAACGCCAGCAGAGCCCTTCGACTTATTGAATACAGAGGTTTATTTTGAGGCTCCAGAAAGCCTAGAAGATTCTTCAGAAGAGGAATTTACGCGACTAAAGGATTTATTAAGTGGTTCATCGGATTCTTTGAAGTCCAAAGTCGAATCGCAAATGACGCAACGCATCGCTGACACGATCAGCCTTCACCAACGAATTCAATTCATCCAAAAAATATTCCTAGGGGATGTGGCGCAACTAGAATCGTTGATTCAATTCATCGATGAAGAGGCGGAAGCTGAAACCTGGTCTCAAGCCCTTTTGGAACGCTATGAGGCGTATCGAGTAGCAGAGAATGAAGCTATTTGGCAAGAACTACACCAACTCATCGAACGGAAGTTCAACTAACTGATTTTCATTATCAGTTTTAACCCGCATTTAACCTAGAACACCCGGTAATTTCAAGGAAAAATAATCCCTTGAAAACAATCTTGTTCTTTCTAACCTCTTTCGCCTGTTTTGCCCAAATCCCCACACAGGAGGAAGAGGAAAAGCAATCCAGTTTTGATTATTATATCACCAATCCGCTAAATATCAATCTAGTATCTGAAACGGAACTACAATCCTCCCTCCTATTTAGCGCGGAACAAATCGCTTTATTTATCGCCTTTCGCAAACAAATAGGGACCTTCCAATCCATTTTAGAGTTACAAAGCATTCCGAATTGGGACCTTGACTTCCTACGCAGGATTCAGGATTTTTTAGTATGCCATCCGCCTAATCCCCGCTGGTGGAAACCCCATTCCTCTACCCATCAGATCTTATTTAAAACGGATTGGACAGCGGAGACAAAGAAAGGGTTTACAGCACCCGATTTGCGCAGCAAAACACGTTATGTGGGGGACCGAACGAATCAAACGCTTCGATACCGCGGGCAGTTAAATGCGAACCTTCGGATCGGATTTCTATTGCAAAAGGATGCGGGAGAAAAAAACCTAAGCGACTTTAGTAGTGGGTTTGTGGAGTTTAAATCGAAAGGAATTTTAGAGAAAATCATCCTAGGCGATTTCATCAACCAATGGGGTCAAGGGCTTGTTCAATCGGGTGGATTTTCTTTAGGTAAGAGTTTTGAAAGCATTAAAGCTACCCAAAAATTCAACCTAGGAGGATTAGCCTACAGTTCCAGCATGGAATATGGTTTTTATCGCGGAATCAACACCACCCTAAAACTCAGCGAATTCCTACGAATCCAAACTTTCGCATCCTACAGAAACTTAGATGCCACAACGGGAATTGACTCTACCGGAAGCAACTACTTACGCACAAGAGTAGAAGATGGCTTCCATCGAACTAACTCGGAAATCAGCCACAAAGACGCGATGCAAGAAAAAACGGCGGGGGCGAATCTAGTTTATTCTCCTCTAAGTAGGCCACTCGTCATTCAGTTCACTGGTGTTTTCACTCATTGGTCCTTATCTAAGCCTAGTGGTTTAGGTTATAAACAACCCGAATGGGCTGGAAATGAACTAGAAAATTATTCCATCAGCTTTCAATATCCCCTTCGAAACATCCGAATGGTGGGTGAATTTGCCTACTCAAATAATCATCACTATTCTCTGATACAATCCGCCGCCACTTCACTTTCTAAAAAAGTGGACGTATCTTATTTATTCCGGCACTATGGGGCAGGCTATTTTAGTCCTAAATCCAATGGCCTATCTGAAAACTCGGAAAATCTCAACGAAATAGGCCTATTCCTTGGCCTAGGTTACCAAATCAACAAGCGAATGAGGCTTAGCTCCTATGTCGATTATTTTCGCTTCCCTGGCCCTAAATACCAAATTGTAGCCACTAATACCTCTGGTTGGGAATTCTTGAGTCGATTGCAGTGGGATAAAAGGCATAGCGCCCGCGGATTCATTCAAGGCAAATGGACTCAAAAAGAAGATAAACATCTGATGATTCAAATCAGCCTGGACGGACACTACATAGCCCTTAAGTCCTGGGATTTTCACGTGCGCGCAATGGCCTCTAAACTAGGTGCAGAGATCGGGTACTTACTATTGCAAGACATCAAATGGGATCAGGGCAAATGGAATGTACAGGGACGTTTTGCCTATATGAATACGCCTACCTATGATACCCGAAATTATGCCTATGAACCAGGTGTTCCCTATTCTTTCCTCTTGCCTGCGTATGCGGGCAAGGCCATCAAAACGACCTTAGTAATGGCCTATCAATGGAATAGAGAAATCTCTGTAGCGGCTAAGTGGGCACGTATTCAATACCACGATCGAACGGAGGTGGGTTCTGGCTTAGATACGATTGAAGGGAATACCAAAACCGATATTACCCTTCAAATCAGCTATAAAATGCATTAAACGATCGCTTCGCGAACGCGCAATAATTTCTCAAGTAGACCCTCTAATTGATCTAATGGCAACATATTAGCACCATCCGATTTTGCTACCGAAGGATTCGGATGAGTTTCGATAAAGATTCCATTAGCACCTACAGCGATGGCTGCTTTAGCGATGGTTTCAATCAAAGCAGGTTGCCCACCGGTTACACCCGTCGTTTGATTCGGACGTTGTAAGGAGTGCGTGCAATCCATGATAACAGGAACGTTCATCGCAGACATCTCCGGAAGATTACGGTAATCCACTACTAGATCACCATAACCAAAAGAATTACCTCGATCTGTTAAGTAAACAACCGCCTCAGGATTCTCGTGTAATACTTTTTCTACGGCAAAACGCATGGAAGCCCCTGACATGAACTGACCTTTTTTGATATTCACGGCTTTACCTGTTTGGGCAGCAGCTGCTAATAAATCGGTTTGACGGCAAAGGAAAGCGGGAATTTGCAAAACATCGACATAAGCCGCTGCCATGGCTGCTTCTGCACTTTCGTGAATATCTGTCACCGTAGGCAAGGAATAATGTTTACCCACCGCTTGCAAAATTTCCAAGGCTTTGATATCACCAATACCGGTAAAGGAATCAATTTTAGTCCGATTCGCTTTGCGGTAGGAACCTTTGAAAATATAAGGAATACCCATCGCCTTCGTGATACCATCTATTTTTTCTGCAATCTCAAAAGCTAAATCGTTGCTCTCAATCGCACAAGATCCAGCCATCAAAAAAAAGGGGCCTTTGCCTAAATTATCTAAAGTCGGTAATGTCATGTTATAAAATATTTACTTCGGTCTCTAATGAAACGCCGAATGTGTCTTTAATTGATTGCTTTATTTCTTCAGATAGGGCCAAAATCTCAGCGCCCGTTGCCTCTCCATAATTCACTAAAACGAGTGCCTGCTTTGCATGAACCCCCGCATCCCCTCTTCTAAATCCTTTCCAACCCGCTTTTTCAATAAACCAACCTGCCGGAAATTTAACCTCCGTGCTACCCTCTACAGGATAATTCGGGATACCAGGGAATTCTGCCATCAGTCGCGATGCTTCTGAGGCAGAAACGGTTGGATTCTTAAAGAAGCTACCGGAGTTACCGATTTCTTTGGGATCAGGCAATTTACTTTTGCGGATTTCAATCACAGCATCTGCCACGTCTCGGATGGAGGGCTGGGTAATACCTTTAGTCGCTAAGACTTCCTGAATGGCGCCGTATGACGTTTTAACAGAAGGTTTCTTGGATAACTTGAACGTAACAGAACCGATTAGGTATAAACCTTTCCCGGCACGTTTGAAAAAGCTTTCACGGTAGCCAAAAGCACAAGCTTTGGCATCAAACACCTCTATCGCCAATGTCTGTAGATTCAATGCCTCCAAGGAGTCAAACGTATCTTTAATTTCTGCACCATAAGCTCCTATATTTTGCATGGGAGCCGCACCTACCGTTCCCGGAATCAAGGATAAATTCTCTAATCCGGACCAGCCATGGTTCACTGCATATTGTACAAATTCATCCCAAACCACTCCAGCTCCGCCTTTCAACCACACAAAATCAGCATCCTCCTTTACGACAGAAATACCTGGAATCGAAATTTTAACTATAAGAGCCTCTTGGGCTTGCGTAAGCAAAACATTACTCCCCCCCCCTAAAAAAAGATGGGGTAAATGGGCATATTCCCCTGATGTACGAAGGGCAACATATTGATCAATGGAACTAATCTCTACGAATTGACGAGCTTCCGCCTCAATCCCAAACGTATTAAATGCACGTAGAGAAAACATATTAAACTAATTTAGTAGACAAAAACTCCTCTAATTCAGGAACGCCAGAATGGTGAAAGGTGTCTGAATTTCCTTCCCAAATCTTTTTCCCATCCTTCAAGAAAATGATCGATTCACCCATCCGCATCACCGAATTCATATCATGCGAAATCACCACCGTGGTCATATTGTATTCCTGCGTAATTTCTTGAATCAAATAATCAATTTTTACCGCGGTTAATGGGTCCAAACCTGAATTAGGCTCATCACAAAATAAATATTTGGGATTCATGACAATGGCACGCGCAATTCCCACTCGCTTTTTCATACCGCCTGAAATCTCGGATGGCATCAATAAAGCAGCACTCTCTAGACCGACGCGTTGCAAGCAAAGCATCGCTTGTGCGTTCTTTTCTTCGAGGGTTTGGGAGGTAAGGGTATCCAAGGGGAAACGTACATTTTCCAAAACGGATTTAGAATCAAAAAGGGCTCCTCCTTGAAACAAAACGCCCATTTCGCGTCTAATTTCTTTCACCACATCTTGATGAGCCTTTAAAAAATCACGCCCATCATACAGCACTTTACCTCGCTCTGGAACTAAAATCCCGATCATGCATTTCAACAGTACAGATTTACCTGTACCACTACCACCGATCACCATATTCGTCTTTCCTTGTTGGAAATTCGCACTAATGTCATCGAGCACCACACGACCGTTAAAAGATTTAGATAAACCCTTGATTTCAATCATATTCAAAATTAGGGATTATTGAATACTTTATGATAAATTTGATAACATTTAAATCAAAAATCTATGTTTTTCATCTTCCTCGGGGTTTTGTTGTTTATCGGCGGTAACGCGATCGCTAACCCTAATTTAGTATTCTCTAAATACAGCAAAACGTTGAAAGTCGTAGGGGCCGTTTTTGCCATCCTAGGGCTAACTAGTTCTGCCGTAGTGCAAGTAGATGCGGGTGAAGTAGGCGTCCAAAGTGTCTTTGGAAAAGTGCAATCTTCCACTTTAAATAGCGGACTTAATTTCGTGAACCCCTTAGCTAAAGTGGTCGTTTTCGATGCCAAAACTCAAAACTACACCATGTCTAGCGTACACGACGAGGGCGACAAAGCCGGAGACGATGCCATTCGCGTTTTAACGAAAGATGGATTAGAGGTAGTAGTAGACTTGACTGTACTTTTTCGAATTATTCCTTCGGAAGCTCCGCATGTTTTAGCGGAGATTGGAGAAAACTACAAGGACAAGGTTGTTCGTCCCATCACCCGTACGATGATTCGCGATAATGCCGTTTATTACGATGCGGTAGGCCTTTATTCGTTAAAACGGAACGAATTCCAGCAACGCATTTACTCTGACATCGAGAAGAACTTCAAGAAACGTGGCTTAGTGTTAGAGCAATTATTGATCCGTAATATCAACCTTCCTACTTCTGTTAAGACCACCATTGAGTCAAAAATCAATGCAGAACAAGACGCACAGAAAATGCAATTCGTCTTACAGAAAGAGAAGCAAGAAGCGGAGAGAAAGCGTGTAGAGGCGCAGGGTATCGCGGATTACCAGAAGATTTTATCGACGGGATTGAGCGACAAGCAATTGCAATATGAATCAATTATTGCTCAAAAAGAATTAGCTAAATCACCTAACGCGAAAGTGATTATTATGGGAGGTAAAAGTGCTCCCATCATTTTAGGGAATCAATAATAAAATGGGGTACGTGATTCTAGCGAATCGCGTGCCCCATTTTATCTCGTTTCGTTTCTAAGTATTTCTTGTTGTGTGGATTAGCTGGTATCTCAATTCCGATCGAATCAACAATCTCTAATCCATAACCCATCAATCCCGCTCTTTTCTTCGGATTATTCGAAATCAAACGGATCTTGTGAATGCCTAAATCACGTAAGATCTGGGCACCTACTCCGTAATCGCGCTCATCCATTGCAAAGCCTAGTTCTAAATTAGCTTCCACCGTGTCACGGCCCTGCTCTTGCAATTTATAGGCTTTCAATTTATTGATTAGACCGATTCCTCGACCCTCTTGGAACATATATAAAATCACTCCTTTTCCCTCTTTCTCCACCATTTCCATTGCGGCGTGCAATTGCTCACCACAATCACAGCGACAAGATCCAAAAATATCCCCTGTCACACAAGAACTGTGAACACGCACCATCACCGGTTCGTCTTTCTCCCAGCTTCCCTTGATCAATGCTAAATGGGTGTCGCCTGTATTGATCTGCTTGAAAGCGACTAATTCGAAGGAACCCCATTCGGTAGGCATATTCACGCCAATCTCTCTTTTGATAAGGGATTCTTTCGCCAAACGGTATTCGATCAAGTCCTTAATGGTCACTAATTTCAAATCAAACTTATCCGCGATCACGCGTAAGTCCGGCAAACGTGCCATACTGCCATCCTCGTTCAATATTTCAATCAATACACCAGAAGGTTTAAAGCCTGCTAGACGGGCGAAATCCATCGAAGCTTCTGTATGACCCGTACGACGCAAAACACCTTCGGTACGCGATTTTAAAGGAAAAATATGACCGGGTCTTCCTAGGTCTGCCGGCTGAGTAGCCGGGTCGACCAACGCTTGTATCGTTTTTGCTCGATCTTGCGCAGAAATACCCGTAGTGCAACCATTGCCTAACAGATCGACAGACACCGTAAATGGCGTCTCGTGAGAGGTCGTATTTTGATTCACCATCATCTCTAAACCCAAGGCCTGGCAACGCTCATCCGTCAAGGACACACACATCAAACCACGCGCCTCCTTAATCATAAAGTTCACAATCTCAGGCGTAATCGCTTCCGACGCGCAAATCATGTCGCCCTCGTTCTCTCGATCTTCATCGTCAGCGACTATAATTATTTTCCCTTGGCGAATATCTTCCAAGGCATCTTCGATACGATCTAAGCGAATTTTATCTAGCATTTTGTAGGCATTTGAATCAGAAACACAAAGTTACACGAAATAATTCCCTTTTTGACTACCTTTGTCAATATGTTCATCGAGGCTAAAAATCTTTCTAAAAACTACGGAAAACAATCCGCTGTTCAGGACCTAAACTTCCGTTTAGAACAGGGCCAAATCGTGGGATTTCTAGGACCCAACGGCGCGGGAAAATCGACGACATTAAAAATGCTGTTAGGACTCATTTCTCCCACAACAGGTAGCGTACTTGTCGATGGCAAAGACCCTCAAGAACAGGAGATTAGCCTCAAAAAGCGAATAGGCTATTTAGCCGAGAACAATCCGCTCTATCCGGAAATGTATGTCCGAGAGTTTTTGGCCTTCATCGGAAACATCCACGAGCTCTCGAATCTAGACAATCGAATCCAAGAAGTAATCGAATGGGTGGGACTTGAAAAAGAAGCGCACAAGAAAATTCAGGAGCTCTCTAAAGGATACCAGCAACGTGTAGGCATTGCTATGGCGATCTTACATGATCCTAAGGTATTGATTTTGGACGAACCCACTAGCGGCCTAGACCCGAACCAACGGGATGAAATCCGCCACTTAATCAAAAGTCTACAAAAAGACCGGATCATTTTATTCTCCAGTCACATCCTATCGGAGGTGGAAGCCATTTGTGACCGTGTCCTACTGATTCACCAAGGTAAATTAGTCTGTGACCGTCCAATGAAGGAAATCAAGGATTTAGAGAAGTTCTTTAAAGAGAAGACAAGCTAAACAAATCAGCATCCAAGTGCGCGGGGAATTTCGCTCTGAAATCTGCTAAGTCAACAGCGGACAATTCACTCGTTAAGATTTGATCCTTAGCCTGCAAATCCAATTGTAGTCCGCCCTTAAAATCCACAAGCAAGGAATCTCCCGCATAGGATAAGTTATTCGCATCAGTCCCTACGCGATTCACTCCGACTACATAGGCTAAATTTTCAATCGCGCGAGCCTGCAATAAAGTCCTCCAAGCATTCGCCCGAGGAGCCGGCCAATTCGCTACATAAATAGCCGCATCATAAGCCATTCCTACATTACGAGACCAAACAGGAAAGCGAAGATCATAGCAAATAAATACCGCTAAGTTCCAGCCCTTGTAAGAAACAATTACCTGCTTGTCACCTGCTTGATAAAATTCGTTTTCTGCACCCATTCGAAACAAATGGCGTTTATCATACGACACAAAAGAGCCATCTGGATGGACGGCATAGAGGCGATTTAAAAAAGAATTTTGCTGTTTTACTTTTAGAGAGCCTATCATTAATGCCCCTAACCGACTTGCTTGTACCTGCATCCACTGAAGTACAGGTCCCCTACCTATTTCGGCACCGGTGGGTGACATGGAGAAACCCGTTGCAAACATTTCCGGCAAAACGACCACATCTGTTTTACCAGCTAAGTCAGCGAGCCTTTCCTCTAATTGAGCACAATTAGCGGCAGGATCCTCCCAAACTAAATCGGTTTGAACTAAGCTTACCCGTAGATTCATCATGATTGCCGGTGTTTATTTGGCAATATAAGAATAATAGATTTTCAAACGAGCTTTCATGGCCTGTAATGGCACAAAACGCGCACTTTCGTTGATAATTCTAGTGTTTCCTGCAGAGTTAGCTGTCAAAGCTGGCGTAATCAACCAACCCGTATTAGGCTGCTTTCCTACTAAAAGCGATTGAACAGCCGTCGTAACATTGAAGGTATACGTCTTAGCACCTGGATCAATCGCGGCAGTTAACACACTCGAACCACCCTCTGATAGCAAATACTTCAAACCATAACTATTTCGTAGCGTACGATTCGTCGCATTTGTTTCTACAATAGATAATTGACCGATAGTTTGTTGTAAATCAATATTGTCTGCAGCTGTCAAAACCAATTCCGCCTTATTCACTGCCACATTGCGATTCCCTTTTAAGTTAAGTAGATAAGGAAATTCTACTTTCGTGGCTACACCCGTACCCGCCTGGATATAGGTGATACCACTTGTAGCAGTGGATGAAACGATGTTACCTGGATTTTGCAGAGCTGTTAAAGCACCCGATTTAGTAGACTTAATCTGGTTAAATCGAGCTAATAATTCAGGATAAAGGGCATTAGAAAGACTAAAATAATAGTCCAAATTATATTTAGTCGTATCACCAGGGTTGTGGTAATACAAAGTCATCCGAGAGTAACCTGGATTAAATCCGATTAATGCCCCCGTAGAACTAGTCGATGCCTTAAACAACATACCCGGAAAATAATCTCTAAATCCTTTACTTCCAGCCCCTACGGTAACATCCGCGTATTTACTGAGTAATTCCCGCCCAAACGTATCTGACATTCTAAAACGCAAGGTGTCAAGACGAACAGAATCCCCATTAATGGCTTTTGAACGAATAGGTCTAGGAGTAAAGGTATGTCTACCTAAAAGCGAAGCGTCGTTGCGAACAGCCGAATTAGCAAAATAATCAGTTCCCCGATTTAAGCTATCTAACAAACGGTACACACTTATGGTCTGTGTTTTTGTCGTATCTCCTTGGTAATTAGCATAGGCTAAACGAAGTGTCAATGAATCAAAAACAGACGTGCTTTTAGCCCGAAGTGTATCAATATTAGACAGCTGTGTATACGCTGCGGCCTCAGCTGTACCTAACACGGGATGGGTGTAATTTCCGACTAACAAGGTATTAGGCGAACCCGTATAGATCGAATCAATCAATACGGTAGACGACTTAATCGTAACCGTATCTGAATAATTCAACCCTACTTCCACACTAAATAAATCGTCGCCGATTTCTTTAGGTGTATCACAAGATGCAAGGAATAAGGAAAGAATTCCTACCCATTTAATTGCCGGACATTTCCAAGTACGTTTTTTCGAAGAAATCGAGGTCATTGTCGGCAATGTTTTGAGAGGTTTTATGTTGATATTCATCAATAATCGATTGGATACGGCTGTTATCCGCATTTTCTAAAGAAACTATTTTGTCTGCATACTCCGCACCTATCTTGATAAATGCCTCGTAATTTCCACCGGCTAAGCTACCTAAATGCGCTTCATCTAAATCTCCGATCTTCACTTTTTCGATCAAATCGTCTGCTTCAAACGCAAAATCAAAGGCAGAATTGTGTGGAGAGAAAATAGTTTTCGAATCTTTGTAAATCGGGTGATTTTGGTAATGCGTCGATACATACAAAGGAACTAAACTAGACATCCAGTCATTGCAGTGAATGATATCAGGAGCCCAACCTAACTTCACAACTGTTTCTAAAGCTCCTTTACAGAAGAAGATAGCACGCTCGTGATTGTCCGCATAAAATGCTCCTTCTTTATCAGTAAGCACATATTTACGTTGGTAATAATCTTCATTATCGATGAAGTATACTTGTAATTTCGCAGCTGGAATACTCGCTACTTTAATGGTCAAAGGTTTTTCTTCCTCACCCATTGGAATGGTAATACCTGAAAGACGAACTACTTCGTGCAATCGGTTTTTACGCTCATTGATCGAACCGAATCGGGGCACTAAAATTCTAATTTCCATTCCCCTCTCCTGCATAGCAGTAGGAAGAGCGCGTACGAAATCAGCAATTTTTGACGTGTTTTGAAAAGGATCTACCTCACTTGAAACGTAAAGAATACGTAATTTGGCCATTCTAAATTGATTACTAGGGGCAAATTACCCCAAAAAACATTACAAAAATACAAAAAAATAATCGGATTATCACCATCATTATACAATGAAAGGTCTTTAATTTGCCTTCTGATTAAAGAACCAAATGCTAAAATCAATCTTAAAATACCTTATATCTAGTTTATTAGCCGGAGGCCTATTGTATTGGGCTTTTTCTAAAAGCCAATTGCATTGGAATGACATCATCAGCACCTTCCAGCAAGCCGATTACAATTGGGTTGCCGTTTCCGTGGTCATCGCCATCCTTTCCCACCTATTGCGCGCCTTGCGTTGGGAACAATTATTAGACGCAATGAACTATCAGCCGGGCACTGTACGCACCTTTTCAGCCGTATTAATTGGCTATTTTGCAAACTTTCTAGTCCCCCGCTTAGGCGAAGTATCCCGTTGCGGATCGTTAAAAAAGACGGCGGATATTCCGTTTGAGGAATCCTTTGGCACCGTTATTACAGAGAGGATTGTGGATTTATTGAGTCTAGTAGCCCTGGTTGGAATTACGTTTCTATTTGAGTGGGAACCCCTACAGAAGAGCCTTTTCCCTACCTTGCATTTGCCGTCTGGCACCTTAATTATCACCGCTTCCATACTAGGCTTAATGGGATTAGTGATTTTATGGAAGTTTAAAGATTTTCTCCAAAACATCGGCGCCGAATCGAAAGTGGGCAAAATGATCCTCGGCTGGGTCGCTGGAATTGGTAGCATTCGCCACCTAGCCCAACCCGGAAAATTTATTGGATATAGTGTGGGCATTTGGTTGTGCTATTACTTGAGCACCTATACCCTCTTTCTTGCTTTCCCCAGTAGCGAACACTTAGGCATGAGCGCGGCGCTCACCGTTTTAGTGATGGGCACTTTTGGGATGGCCACACCTACGCAAGGAGGAATTGGGGCGTACCACAGCCTAGTGGCCTCAGCCTTCGTTTTCTACTCGCTCACTTATAAAGATGGCTTTATGCTAGCCACCTTTTTCCACGGAACTCAAATGATTACTTTGTTGTTATTGGGTGGATTTAGTTTTATTTTAACCCTATTTTTACCCAAAATTTCGTCTCGTGAACAACAGAACTGAACATAAAATTGTCACATTAGCCCAGGGAATCGAACTCCGTAAACAATGGAAAGCTAACGGAGATAAAGTCGTTTTCACGAACGGATGTTTCGACATTTTGCATTTAGGCCATGTAGATTATTTGGAGAAATCGAGCGAATTTGGCACTAAAATGATCGTTGCCGTTAATTCAGATGCCTCTGTTCGTACCCTAGAGAAAGGAGTCGAAAGACCGGTGAATGCTGAGTATGCCCGTGCGCGCTTAATCGCTGCATTGGGTTTTGTTTCGATGGTTATCATTTTCGGGGATTCGACCCCTTTAGAACTCATTCAAGCCCTTCAGCCAGATGTCCTTGTAAAAGGTGACGATTATACTATTGAGACGATTGTGGGGGCCAAAGAAGTGATTGCCGCTGGCGGATCCGTCAAAACGATCGCGCTAGTCCCTGATTATTCTACTACTAAAATCATTCAAAAACTTAAACAATAAAACCATGTATTTCATTGCCATCCTTTTCGGAGTCGTAGGTATGCTTATCTCTTGGCGACTAAAATCCAAGTTCAAAACCTATTCACAAACACCCATCCAGAGCAACCTATCAGGCCACGAAATTGCTGAGCGTATGCTAGCAGATCATGGCATCACGGATGTTCGGGTTATTTCAGTGGAAGGACAACTAACCGACCATTATAATCCTGCTGACAAAACAGTCAACTTAAGTGCAGATGTATATCACGGCCGTAACGCAGCAGCCGCTGCTGTTTCAGCGCACGAATGTGGCCACGCGGTTCAACACGCTAGAGCTTACGCCTTCTTGCAATTCCGCAGCGCCATGGTTCCCATGCTGAGCATTGCAAATGGCTTTATGCCCATCCTATTAATGATCGGAATGATGGTCTTGTATTCCACCGGAAACACCAGCTTGCTAGCGATAGGTGTCGCTCTCTTTGCAATGGCCACTTTATTTAGCTTTGTGACTTTACCTGTTGAATTTGACGCTTCCAATAGAGCCCTAAACTGGATTAAAGAAAAAGGAATCGTAACGCCTACGGAATATGCGATGTCAAAGGATGCGCTTTGGTGGGCTGCTATGACCTACGTCGTGGCCGCGCTGGGTATGTTAGCGCAGTTGCTGTATTATTTGAATTTGTTGGGTGGGAGACGAAATGACTAGCGTCATTTCTTAAATCACAAAGAATAAAGCACTACTTTAAAGCATAAAGAATAAAGCACAAAGAATAAAGAAGGTTGTTGCTTCGCAACGATCTATGAAATGTATTTTTATTCCAACTTTATACTTTATTCTTTGTGCTTTATGCTTTGAACTATACGTTCAACTTCGACTTCCGATAACTATACCCAAAATAAATAACCACCCCCGCCAAGCACCAGTACATAAAACGTTCCCAGTTTGTGGAGCCCATTTGGGTCATTAAATAGAGGTTCACTAATAATCCTAACACAGGGATTAAAGACAACTTCTTCGTCACGCTGAAGAAGGCCATCACAGACCAGATGATGAAAAACCCGAACATAATAAAGTGATCCGCCTTTGCTTCACCAGTATACAATCCTTGTAACCATTCTCCCAGATTTACACCTGAATAGGAAATCAGACCAAGCGCTAAAATAAGCGACAAACCCACATAGAAGCTTGAATTGATGTAAGGGATCTTGAATTTGGATTTCTTTTGATTCTCTGGATCTAGATCTAATACTAAAACACCACCGCAGACTAATACGAAGGCGAAGAGCGTTCCGATACTACTTAAATTGATCACCTCTTCTAAGTTTGCGAACAAGGCTGGAACACCTACTAAAACGCCCGTCATAATCGTGGAGAACGATGGGGTACGGTATTTGGGGTGAATACGGGAGAAGGCTTTTGGCAATAAACCATCACGTGACATCGTCATCCAAATACGTGGCTGGCCTAATTGATAGACTAAAAGGGCTGAAGTTAAGGCGATTACCGCACTCGCCGCTACGATTCCGGCTACTCCTGGCAAGCCTACTTGCATAAACATGAAGGCCAAAGGATCCTCAATTCCAGCTAAATTTTCAGATGGCACAATACCCGTTAAAACCAAGGTAACTAATACGTAAAGGACCGTACAGATGATTAGGGCATACATCATGGCTTTGGGAATATCCCGCTGCGGATTCTTGCATTCTTCTGCGGTAGTCGAGATCGAGTCGAAACCGATGTAAGCAAAACAAACGGCCGCCACACTTTTCAACACCCCAGAAATTCCATTCGGCGCAAAGGGTGTCCAGTTCTCTACCTGCACATAAAAAGCGCCCACCCCTACTACAATCATAATGACCAATAGTTTCAAAATCACCAGAATATTGTTCGTGTTTTTAGACTCCTTAATTCCAATGTAGACCAAATAGGTAATGGCTACCGTGATCAAAAGCGCCGGAATATTAGCGACAAAATGCCAACCAAAAATGGTAGGAGCCGATTGATAGGCGGTAAAACCTTCGCGTAGGTTAACAGATAAAGCTTCAAATTTCTCGCCACTAGCTAGTGCGGAGGAGGTTTCGGTGAAGGCTCTTTTGGCAGACAAATAATCCATCGTCATAAACTCTGGCACGTGAACACCTAAACCTTCTAACAAATCCACAAAGTATTTTGACCACGAAATAGCCACAGCTACGTTCGAAATGGCATATTCTAACAGTAAATTCCATCCCAAAATCCAGGCAACAATCTCACCCAAACTCGTATAAGCATAGGTGTAAGCACTACCAGAAATAGGAACGGTAGCTGCAAAACGTGCATAACAGAAGGCCGTAAACATACAGGCCATCGCCGTAAACACAAATAACATCGATACCGCTGGACCGCCATTTGCAGATGCCTGACCGATCGCAGAGAAAATACTCGCCCCGATGATGGCCGCCACACCCATAAAGGTCAAATCGCGCACTCCCAGATTTCTGTCCATAGAATTACCTTCTATGCTTTCAATCTCTAACTGATCTGAAATAATTTTATCGATGGATTTCTTGCGAAAAAAACTTGACCACATACGGTATTGGATTGTTAATGAAGAGACAAAAATACATCTTTCTGAAAGAAATTCTAATTTGATTGATTTCGATTACCTTTGTGACATGTCAGTCGCCGTCGTTATTTTAAATTACAATGGTCGGAAATTCTTAGCCGACTTCTTGCCTATCGTCCTCGAAAACACGCAGGATGCGACGATTTATGTAGCAGACAATGGCTCTTCTGACGATTCATTGGCCTTATTAGCAGCTAATTTCCCTAGCGTTTCCATCCTTTCCTGGGCTGAGAATTTAGGCTATGCGGGTGGCTATAATTTTGCTTTAGGCCAAATACAAGCCGACTATTTCGTGCTAATGAATTCCGATATAGCGCCACGTAAAAATTGGTTACAACCTTTAGTAGCCTATTTCGAAGCAAATCCTTCCGTTGCTGCGGCACAACCGTTTCTATTAGATTATCATAAACCGGAGTATTTTGAATACGCGGGAGCTGCGGGTGGATTTTGGGATTCCTACGGATACCCTTTCTGCCGCGGAAGACTATTCGATACCATTGAAAAAAATGAGGGGCAATATGCAACCTCCATGGTAAACTGGGCGACGGGCGCCTGTTTAATGGTTCGAGCTGAGGTTTTTCACTTAGTAGGAGGATTAGACGCTTACCTTTTTGCTCACATGGAAGAAATCGACCTTTGCTGGCGCATGCAAAGAGCAGGATATTCCATCGCAGCAGTGGCTGAAAGTGAAGTATTACACGTAGGTGGCGGGACGTTAAACAAAGAAAATCCTTTCAAAACCTACCTAAATTTCCGTAATAACTTGATTTTGCTCTATAAAAACGTAGAACCCTCTTTACGTTTTAAGACTATTTTCATCCGAATGATCTTAGACGGAATCGCGGGAATCAAATTTTTAACAGAAGGGAAATTCAGTTCCTTTTTAGCAATCCTAAAGGCCCATTATGGATTCTATCACTATTTGTTCTTCGAACCAAAAGCGTCCCCTGTTCAGAAAAACTGGATAAAAAGTTATTCCGGAAACATTCTTGTAGACTATTTCCTTCGAGGCAAAAAGAAATTCAATCAAATCAAATTTTAGATATCCCAGACACTTGGGTTATTTCTTTGACGTAAATAGCGACGGATATTCATCCAAAAAGCCAAAATCAAATAAATAATCACCGGGGAACCCATCGTGATAAACGAGGTGTAGATAAAGTACAATCGAATACTACTTGTGGAGATTTTAAACTTCTCTCCTAGGTGAGTACACACGCCAAATGCCTGATTCTCAACAAAAAATTTCAGCTTTTCCATAAGTGATTGATTGAAGGAACAAATTTAGTCAAATTTAAACGCAAATGACACATAATTAAAATAGTTATATATTTTATATGAATAATATAATTATATTTTCAAATAAGTGATTTATTATTTTAAAAGTCTTGCATACAATTGTTTTTTTTCTACATTTGAGAGCTTGAAAGACTTTCGTCTGGATGGCATTAATATTTTTAACATTTTTTTTATGCAAACTGGTAAAGTAAAATTTTTCAACGAGACGAAAGGTTTCGGATTCATCGTTGACGATCAAACAGGTGAAGACATTTTCGTACACGTAACTGGCCTTTCAGGTGTTACTATCCGCGAAAATGATTCAGTATCTTATGAAGTTACTGATGGAAAGCGTGGCGCAAACGCTATCAACGTAAAGAAAATCTAATTTTTCTTTCGTTTTTTTGATTAGAGCAAATCAGTATTTTACAATATATATTTAGGTTTACCTACAAAAATTGCAACATTGATCTCTAGTTAAAGAGAAATAAAAAAAGCCTTCTTAACGGAAGGCTTTTTTTATGCAATAGGGTAAAGCGATTATCCTTGAATCCAAGCAGTCACTTCGTCTTTCGTCGGCATCGCCGCATCAATCTTTAATTTCTTGCGCATTCCACCTAAGTCATTAAAGACTTTGTTCGGGTTTGCAGCGTCCAAGGCTTCTAATGTTAAGATGCCCATCTTTTGTAAGGCTGGGATCCATACTTCAGAGATGCCTCTTTCCGCGAAAGCTGATTCAGAATCCACTTCCTTAATCACTTCTGCCCGCATTTGAGGAAAGAACAATACTTCTTGAATAGAGGATTGATTCGTCATCAACATCGTTAAGCGGTCAATTCCGATACCAATACCTGAGGTAGGTGGCATCGCATATTCTAAGGAGCGAATGAAATCGTGATCCATCGCCATCGCCTCATCATCTCCGCGCTCAGCTAAGGCTAATTGATCTTCGAAACGTTCTTTTTGATCGATTGGATCATTTAATTCAGAGTAAGCATTCGCGATTTCTTTCCCGTTTACGAATAACTCGAAACGCTCTACTAAACCTTCTTTCGAGCGGTGCTTCTTCGTTAGAGGGGACATTTCTACCGGGTAATCGGTGATGAAGGTAGGCTGAATCAAATTCGCTTCTACTTTCTCGCCGAATAACTCATCGATCAGCTTTCCTTTGCCCATTCCTTTGTCTACTTCCATTCCGAATTCCACACACTTCGCGCGCAATTCATCTTCAGACAAGGCATCCACATCTACTCCGGAGTACTGTAAAATAGCACCTGAAATAGTTAAACGAGGATAAGGTCCAGCAAATTCGATTTCGCTCTCTCCTACCGCGATTTTGGTTTTCCCGTGTAAACGAGAGGCAACCGTTTCGAAGATTAACTCCGTCAGGTTCATCATCCAGTTGTAATCCTTGTAGGCTACATAGAATTCCAATGAGGTAAATTCTGGGTTGTGCGTGCGGTCCATTCCTTCATTACGGAACATTTTACCGAACTCATAAACGCCATCAAATCCACCTACGATTAGACGCTTCAAATATAATTCATTTGCGATACGCAAATAAAGAGGCATATCTAAAGTATTGTGATGGGTTTTGAACGGACGAGCCGAAGCTCCACCGTGTACCGCTTGCAATACCGGTGTTTCCACCTCTAACCAACCACGTTCGTCAAACATCGCACGCATCGTGGAGATGATCTTCGCACGCTTGATGAAGATATCCTTTACGGAAGGGTTAACGATTAAATCTACGTAACGCTGTCTGTAACGCATTTCTGGATCAGAAAAGGCGTCGTATGTTTGGCCATCTGCTTCTTTAACGACAGGAAGTGGCTTTAAGGCTTTGGAGAGAATCGTAAACTCACGTACGTGAACGGAGATTTCTCCCATCTGCGTCGTGAAAACATATCCTTTTACACCGATGATGTCACCGATGTCTAGTAACTTTTTAAATACCGTATTGTACAAGGTTTTATCCTCGCCCGGACAAAGGTCGTCGCGGCGGAAGTACAACTGAATACGGCCATTCGCGTCCTGAAGTTCCGCAAAAGAGGCATTTCCCATGATACGGAAGCCCATCAAGCGACCTGCCAATACCACGTCTTGGAAATTGCCAGACTCCGGTTTAAATTCTGCCAAAATCTGATCAGAATAAACATTCACCGGGTATTCCTGTGCAGGATAAGGATCAATTCCCATCGCCAATAATTCTTGGCGCTTTTGTCTCCTCAATAATTCTTGCTCACTTAAAATCATTTGAACGTGTTTTTACGAATGAACCACAAAATTAGCCATTTCCTTTGGGATTTAAAACTCTTAAAACTTGTTAATGAGGTTGTGCGAGGCGAATTTTCGATTAATTTCGCAGCAGTAATTTTTAAATTTAAATCAAAAATAAAAATGAATAATCAGCTTAAGTCGTATGCGATCATTGCATTAATGTCCAGTGGAGTCACTTTAGGTGCCTATTCTCTTTTTAATTTAGGAAACTCATCCGGATTCTCGGATGCACCCTCCGCTTTTACTACTTCCGTATCTAATCCAAACGTACCCGGCAATCCTGGGGAATTCACCTATGCTGCCGAGAAAACTACTCCTGCGGTAGTTCATATTAAGACGAAAATGGAAGTACGCCAAAGACAACAATCTTCGAGCCCTTTTGATGATTTCTTCGGATTTGGCGATCCATTCGGTGGCGGTGGTCGTAGACAACAGCAACAACCACAGGAAGCGTCTGGCTCTGGCGTCATCATCTCAGCCGATGGCTATATCGTAACGAATAATCACGTGGTGGCGGAAGCTTCAGAAGTGACGGTCATTCTAAATGACAAGCGCGAGTACAAGGCCAAAGTCATTTCAACAGATCCATCTTCGGATTTAGCGGTTATCCAAATCAAGGAAACGAATTTACCTTTCTTGACTTTTGGCGATTCAGACGCCCTGCGCGTGGGCGAATGGGTATTAGCCGTGGGTAATCCATTCAATTTAGAGTCAACGGTTACTGCAGGTATCGTGTCTGCCAAAGGTCGCCAAAACATCATCGACCGCGATTCTCCAGATGTTAATCCATTAGAGTCCTTCATCCAAACGGATGCCGCCGTTAATCCAGGCAACTCTGGAGGGGCTTTGGTGAACTTAAAAGGAGAATTAATCGGTATCAATACCGCCATCTATTCTCGTACAGGTCAATTCGCCGGCTATTCTTTCGCCGTTCCTGTGAGCATCGTGAAGAAAGTGTCAGGTGACTTAATCAAATACGGTAACGTTCAGCGCGGTTTCTTAGGAGTTCAAATCTCTGAGGTGAATGCCAAACTAGCGGACGAAAAAGACCTTAAAACTAGCGCCGGAGTGTACGTGGGTGGTTTCTCTGAAAACTCAGCTGCGAAAGATGCAGGTATCAAAATCAATGATGTGATCGTGAAGATCGACGGAGTAGAGACTAAATCATCTTCGAAATTAATGGAAATCGTTAGCCGCAAGCGCCCAGGTGAGGCTATTCAAGTAACCGTTAACCGCGATGGCGCTACAAAAGAATTCAAGGTTACCTTAAAGAACAAAGACGGCAACACCGAAATCGTAAAAGGCGATAATTCTACTGAATCAGCGAAATCAGAATTCTTAGGCGCTAAGTTTGCGAGCTTGACTCCTGCTGAGATGAAGAAATTCGGAGTTAGTTCAGGTGTGAAGATCGCCGAAGTATTACCTGATGGCCGTTTAGAAATGTACGGACTTGCGAAAGGTTCTGTGATCACTAAGATCAATGACCGCGCAATAAACAGTCCTAAGGAGGCAGTTGAGGCTTTAGAATCCAGAAAAGGACGCATCAAGCTGGAAGGTGTGGATGTGGATGGGTCGAGGTTTATCTATGTGTTGTAGATTATAGATTATAGAGTAGAGAGTATAGATTAAAGCATAAAGAATAGAGCATAGAGGTGGAATCGCCGGTGGCGATACGTTTGTGATGGATTTTTCACGAATTCATCCGCGAAGCGGATACTTACTTTATACTTTGTGCTTTTTAAGAGAGTAGATTATAGAGTAGAGAGTATAGATTAAAGCATAAAGCACAAAGAATAAAGCATAGAGGTGGAATCGCCGGTGGCGATACGTTTGTGATGGATTTTTCACGAATTCATCCGCGAAGCGGATGCCTACTTTATACTTTATTCTTTGTGCTTTATTCTTTAATAAGTATCGACAACAAAAAAGCCGAAGCTTCTCGCGAAACTCCGGCTTTTTTTTATACACTGAAGAAGGTAATTACTTCTTATAAGTTACTGTTTTAACCGCTTGGATCGTACGCTCGATGCTTGGAAGAATTTCTTCGATCAAGGTAGGTGCGTATGGAAGTGGTAAATCACGTGAATTCACACGAACCACTGGTGCATCTAAGTAATCAAATGCCCAACGTTGTAAATGATAAGCGATCTCCGAAGAGATAGCCGATAATGGATTCGCTTCTTCTACTACGACACAACGATTCGTTTTCTTCACTGATTCTACCACGGTGATATAATCAATCGGACGAACAGAACGTAAGTCGATTACTTCGCAAGAGATTCCTTGCTTCTCTAATTCCTCTACCGCTGGCATCACCACACGAGAAAGCATTTTACCAAAAGTTACGATCGTTACCGCTGAACCTGGTTTTACGATATTCGCTTTGCCGATTGGGATTAAGTATTCGCCTTCTGGTACTAAACCTTTGTCACCATACATCACTTCAGATTCCATGAAGATCACCGGATCGTTATCACGAATCGCTGATTTTAATAAACCTTTCGCATCTGCAGGATTAGAAGGTACGACTACTTTTAAACCTGGAGTGTTAGCAAACCAGTTCTCGAAGTTAGACGAGTGCTGAGAAGATAATTGGCCAGCATTTCCCGTAGGTCCACGGAAAACGATAGGACAAGAAAATTGCCCACCGGACATAGACATCAATTTAGCCGCAGAGTTGATAATTTGGTCAATTGCGACTAAAGAGAAGTTGAAGGTCATAAATTCAACGATGGGACGAAGGCCATTCGCAGAAGCACCTACGGCAATACCACCAAAACCTAATTCAGCAATCGGCGTATCAATTACACGCTCCGGACCGAATTCATCTAACATTCCTTGGGAAACTTTGTAGGCTCCATTGTATTCAGCGACTTCCTCACCCATTAAAAAAACAGATGCATCACGACGCATTTCCTCTGACATCGCCTCACGTAAGGCTTCTCTAAACTGAATTTCTCTCATAAAAAAATGTAAATCTTGTGGGATTAACAAGCGGGTACAAAATTAGGCAAAAAATAGTCCATTTTCACAAAATCATGGTAATTTTGAGGAATCCATTGAAGAAAAAATCCTATGTCAGTAGAAATCGCAGCTATTTCAAATTCTTTGCCGGCTTTTTTGAGCCAAAATTCCTATTTGCAAATAGCGGTTCTGGTAGACGAGCAGACTTCAAAACATTGCCTTCCGTTAATTCAAGCCTATTTACCCAAGAGCTTCATCAAGATTCAGATTAAGTCTGGAGAGAATAACAAGCATTTAGCAACTTGCGAAAAAGTGTGGGAAGCGATGACAAAGGCGAATATGGACCGGCATGGCTTATTGATTAATTTGGGTGGTGGAGTGATCGGTGATTTAGGTGGATTTTGTGCTTCCACGTACAAACGTGGAATTGATTTTATTCAGATTCCTACGACGCTCTTAGCGCAAGTAGATGCGAGTGTGGGAGGAAAATTAGGAGTTGATTTTCAGGGTTTGAAGAACCACATTGGGGTATTCAATTTACCTAAAACGGTATTAATCGACCCTACTTTCATTCAAACTTTACCGGCTTCTCAAAAACTTTCAGGATATGCAGAAATCATCAAGCATTGCCTGATTCGTGATGCAGAGAAATGGGAACAAATCAGCCACACAGATTTCTCGGGGGTCGATTTCTCCTCACTTATAGAACATTCCGTCGAAATTAAAAAGGCAGTGGTGGCTGAGGATCCGACCGAAAAAGGATTGCGCAAGATCTTAAATTGGGGACATACCTTAGGTCATGCGGTGGAAACGTTCTTATTGGATCAAGGAAAGCGTAAGATCTTACACGGGGAAGCAATCGCCGTAGGAATGATTATGGAAGCTTTTGTAGCCTTTCAACGGGGATTGATTAGCGAACAAGAATTAGGTGATATCGAAATATACTTGTTTGAGACCTATGGAAAGGTGCCGCTGAAAGCGTCTGAAATTCCTGCGATTATAGCATTAACGCTTCAAGACAAGAAGAACAAAGGTGGAGAAGTTCGCTTCTCGCTGTTAACGGGTATTGGAGATTGCGGCTATGATATTCCGGTGAGTAAATCGGAAATGAAAAAGGCGATTGAGTACTATATTGGCTAATTATTCCATTATTATTCGATTACTTGCGGCACTTTGAAATAGGTATCATTTGTGTCAGGACCTAAAGCTAAGGCTTTGGCACGATCTAAAGTCACTTTACCCTCGTCTTCGCGGAAATGATTTAAGGCAGAGGTCATATGGACCAAAGGCTCCACAGACGTTGTGTCCACCGAATTTAGCGCTTCCATCCAGACTAAAACCTTGTTAATAGAATCTTGCATTTCGCCTAATTTAGATTCGGGCATCTCTAATCGAGCCAAATGCGCGACTTTCTTCACATCTTCTTGACTAACCTTCATTTTCTTTCGGTTTTAATTTTTTATCCTCGGGCATGTGCTTGTCCAAAAAAGCATTCAAACGATCTCGATCAAGGCTAGACGTAATCGTGCCTAATGAATCGATATTCATTTCAAATCCCGCTAATTCTGGATGAACGGTGGGTAATTCCTTCTTTTTGTCCTTTTTAGCCATGTTCTTTTATAGTGCTGGGAATTTTGCCAAAGCCGTAGACAATCGCTCGATCACCTCCGCTTTACCCCATAATTGCATCGAAATCATCAAATCTGGACCTGCTCCGTTTCCACTCAAGGCCACGCGCAAAATCTGCATCACTTTGCCCATCTTAATACCATTCGCCTCTAAAACCTCATGAATCGCGTGCTTGATGCCTTCTGGCTCCCACGAATCCACACCAGGTAAAGATTGTGCAATAAATTGCAATCCACTCAACGCATCTGCATTCCACTTCGAAGCTAATACCGCTTCATCATAAATCGCTGGACGCGCTTGGAACTCTGCCACTTTCACCGCTAATTCTTGTGGGAACGTAATGCGATCTAAGAATAAAGTAACAAAGGCAAGACCCTGATCAGCTGGTAAGTTAGGCAAATAATCTGCGGCTAAAGCTGCTGGATCTTGTTGCTTAATGTATTGCTCATTAAACCATTGGGCTTTTTTTACATCGAACTTCGCGCCTGCTTTGTTAATGCGCTCTAAAGAAAAAGCATCCGCTAGTTCTGTCAAACTAAACATCTCTTGCTCTGTGCCTGGATTCCAGCCTAAGAAAGCCAAAAAATTCAAGGTGGCTTCTTTCAAGTATCCTTCTTGCTTAAATCCTTTAGAAACCGCACCCGTTGCTGGATCCGTCCATTCCATAGGGAATACGGGGAAACCACCTAAATCGGCGTCTCTTTTGGACAACTTACCATTCCCCTCAGGTTTTAATAATAGAGGTAAATGGGCAAACTGAGGCGCTTTCCAACCGAAAGCTTGGTACAATAAAATATGCAATGGTGCTGATGGCAACCATTCCTCACCCCGGATCACGTGGGTAATTTCCATAATGTGATCATCCACCACATTCGCTAGGTGGTAGGTAGGCATCCCGTCTGACTTCATCAAGACTTTGTCATCGATGCTGGACGTGTGCACGTGAACCCAATCGCGAATGCTGTCTTGGAAACGCACCTCCCCTTTCGCTGGAACTTTCAAGCGAATCACGTAAGGCGTTCCCGAAGCGATCAATTCCTCCACCTCAGCCGGGGCCAAGGCAATCGAATTTTTCAACTTCACGCGAGTCAAAGAATTGTATTGGAAGGCAGAACCTTGGCTTTCAAAACTAGCGCGCATCGCATCTAATTCCTCTGAGGTATCAAAGGCGTAATAGGCTTTGCCATCTGCTAATAATTGATCCGCATAGGCCTTGTAGAGGTCTTTGCGTTCGCTTTGGCGGTAGGGTTCGTGTGGTCCACCCACACCTACACCCTCGTCTGGGCTGATGCCTAACCAAGCTAAGCTCTCTAAAATATAGTTTTCCGCTCCCGGCACAAAACGCGCCTGGTCGGTATCTTCGATACGTAACAAGAATTTACCCCCCATTTTGCGGGCAAACAAGTAATTATATAAAGCGGTTCTTACCCCTCCGATGTGGAGTGGTCCCGTAGGACTAGGCGCAAAACGAACACGTACTGAATCAGACATAGTTATTATTTATAGGCAATACACGAAATCTCAACACGCACATCCTTAGGCAAGCGTGCCACCTCTACCGTCTCTCTAGCGGGAGGATTTTGAACGAAATAACGACCATAAACTTCATTGATCGCAGCAAAATGACCCATATCCTTCACGAAAATCGAACACTTCACTACGTTATCGAACGAATAACCAGCTGCCGTCAAAATATGCTGCAAATTCAGCATCACTTGATTTGTCTCTTCTTCGATCGATCCACCTGCCTCGAAAACGGCCAAAGCAATCTGTCCAGACACATAAAGCGTGTTATTCACCTCAACTGCCTGGGAATAAGGCCCAATGGGAGCGGGTGCATCAGGAGATAAAATTATTTTTTTTGTCATACCTTTGAAATGAAATGCAAGTTAGAAAATTTGAGCTAATCCTCGAAGTTTATAAAAGATGTTAAAACGAATTTATTCGAATAAGGGTGTATTTTTCATGTTGCTCTCCTCGCTTTGCTTCGCGATTATGTCCGCGATCGCCAAAGAAATGAGCCACACGTTCAGCTCCATTCAACTCGTCTTTTTTCGAAGTGCCGTAGGTCTCCCCTTTTTATTAACAAGCCTTTACCGCAAACCAGCCGTTCAAGCAGGCGGCAAACTCTATTTCATTATCCTACGCGGACTTTTAGGCGCCTTCACCTTGTATTGCCTCTTCTACACGCTGGAACACCTAGGACTATCGTTAACGAACACCTATGGCCAGGCATTCCCGCTCTTCATCGCCGTTTTTAGCTTCTTTTTATTGCCAAATGAGGGACTTTCCAGCAAACAAGTTTTATTTCTACTGATCGGTTTTTTCGGCATCTTACTTATTTTCCAGCCCGGAAGCGGAGGATCGCTTTGGCATCATAGTACCGGAATCATCTACGCTATGGGAACAGCCTTAGGCTATTTAGCGATCAAAGAGGCCCAAAAGTATTATGACTCCCGCTGGGTCGTCGTTTCCTTTATGGGGGCAGGATTAATCGCTTCGACCCTTTCCCTTTTAACGGGAACGCTAGGTGGTTTTGAGAATAGCTTCGTGACGGGTGTTTGGGTGCAGCCCTCTCTCGCGGAATGGATCTGGGCCTTAGTGATGGGTCTCTTAGCTTTAGGCGTTCAATACTTTACGACACAGGCGCTATTGAACGAAAAAGCCAGCATCGTAGGCGTAGTGGGAAATAGCGCGGTTATCTTTTCTATTGCGATTGAGGTGGTGTTAGGCCACGGATTCCCCGATTTCATTACCATTCTGGGGATGGGACTGATTGTGTGGGCGGGGTACGCGGTTAGTCGACGCGGTTGAGTCGTCCTACGGACTTAGTCGTCACTGCGTGACTTAGTCGCGACTTTGTCGCTTAGTCGTTGCTTCGCAACTTAGTCGACTTCGTCTTTGTCCGTGTTCAAATTTTAAAGTTTTTTTTGACTAAATCGCGTAGCGATGACTAAGTCATGCAATGACGATTAAGCCGCTTGCGGCGACCTAATGACTTTAAATAAAAATAGCCCCAGATGAACCAGGGCTATTCTCAAACTATTTCTTAGGACTAAGCGACGCAGTCGCGACTAAATCGCGTAGCGATGACTAAGTCTCGAAGTGACGACTGTTTAATCGCTCCTCGATTAAACCGCTGCATTATTCATCACTTCGGTTTGCTTACGGATAGACTCTAAGTGAACTAATTTGAATAGTTCTTCTACGAATTCTGGATATAAAGCTAAACCTTTCGCTTGGTTTGCACGGTCGTTGTGTAATTGCTTCCAACGATCTAATTGCAATACCGCTACGTTGTTATCACGCTTGTATTCCCCTAATTTCTCTACTACTGACATACGAGCAGCCAAAACCTCTAATAATTCACGGTCGATGTTATCGATTTTCTCGCGAAGACCTGCTAATTCATCAGAGAAGTCTGCGCCATAGCTCGCGTTGCGAACTTCTAAGTCACGTAACATTTCGCCTAATTTCTCCGGAGTTACTTGTTGTGAAGCATCTGACCACGCTGCATCTGGATCGCGGTGAGTCTCGATGATCATACCATCGTAGTTCAAATCCAAAATACGTTGAGATAATTCCATCAATAACGCACGCTTACCTGCCATGTGTGATGGGTCACCGATTAAAGGCATTTGAGGGAACAAACGCTTTAATTCAACTGCCATCGCCCACATAGGTGAGTTACGGTATTTTGTTTCTTGTGCATTCGAGAAACCACGGTGGATAGCACCTAATTTCTTGATACCTGATCCTTGAAGACGCTCGAAAGCACCTACCCAAAGAGCTAAATCTGGATTCACTGGATTCTTTACTAATACAGGAACGTCTACTCCTTTCAAAGCATCCGCTAAATCTTGTACGTTAAACGGGTTAACCGTTGTACGAGCACCGATCCATAAAACATCAACGCCGTATTTCAAGGCTAATTCGATGTGCTCTGGAGTAGCTACTTCAATCGCTAAAGGTAATCCTGTTTCTTTCTTTGCTTCTACTAACCATTTCAAAGCTGGTTCTCCCATCCCTTCAAAACTGCCTGGACGTGTACGAGGTTTCCAAACACCCGCTCTCATGATGTGAGCATAACCCTCCGCTTTGATACGGCGAGCGGTTTCTAATACTTGCTCTTCTGTCTCAGCTGAACAGGGACCCGCGATAATCAAGGGCTTGCCGTTCGTCTGAATCCAGTCCTGCATCGGTACAATGTCTAAATTGGCATTCATAATAATCTGACGGTTAACGAGGACTTCCGTCCCCTATTGATTTGTTTATTTATTTCTTAAGCAATCGATAATAATTCACTTATATTTGCAACAATTTTTCGCACAAATGACAAAAAAATCATCAACACAATCCTCCGTAAGTTTATCTTTTGAGGATACGCAAATCGCCTTTGCTTCGAAAGACAATTTTCAGCTGAAGAAGTCCTATTGGATTTTCGCCACAATGAACCAAAATTGGCTCGTAAATTTAGGCACTTTTTTCATCAAATTGTTCCTTTTCCTGCATTTTCCGGTTAAAAAAATCATAAAAAGTACCATTTTCGCTCAATTTTGTGGCGGAGAAACCATAGATGGCTGTGAATCAACGATTCAAGAACTTGAAAAAGCGAAAATTGGGACCATTTTGGATTACTCAGTAGAAGGGGAAGAAAGCGAAAAATCTTTCCAAAAAACCAAGGAAGAAATCCTCAAAACCATCCGTAAATCCGCCGAAAATCCGGCCATTCCCTTCGCCGTATTTAAGGTGACGGGGATCTTTAAGGCAGAACTTTTGGAGAAAGCACAAACCGAAGCAGCTTTAAGTGAGGAGGAGCAGGAATTATTTAACCATAGCAAAGACTTATTAATCGAAATTTGTGACCTAGCACACGCCTTAAAGGTTCGCTTATTCATCGATGCAGAGGAGAGCTGGATCCAGACAACGATCGACCAATTGACCTACGAAATGATGGCAAAATACAATCAAGAAACAGCCATCATCTACAATACCTTCCAAATGTACCGCCACGATATGCTAGCGAACCTAAAAGAGGCTATCGCAGCGGCGGAGGAAAAGAACTATTTCCTAGGAGTTAAATTAGTGCGAGGGGCCTATTTAGAAAAAGAACGCCAAAAAGCGCACGAAGACGAGTATTCCGAACCCCTTCACGTCTGTAAAGAAGATACAGATCGCGATTATGATTTAGGCGTTGAATTATGCTTAAAACACGTGGATCGCGTTCATTTCTGCATGGGAACACACAATGAGTCGAGCTGTTTACGACTTTGTGATGCGATGAACGCCTTGCAAATCCCTAGCAATCATCCCAATATCTATTTTGCGCAATTATTAGGTATGTCTGACAACATCTCTTATAATTTAGCTGCCTCTGGCTATAATGTGGCCAAATACGTACCTTACGGCCCGGTAGATGCGGTAATGCCCTATTTATTTAGACGTGCAGAAGAAAATAGTTCCATCGCTGGACAAACGTCCCGCGAATTTGCCTTATTACAAAAAGAAGTAAACCGCCGAAACAACGCATGAAAAACTACCGCTATTTCCTGTTAAGTCTGTTGATTATTGCCCTAGATCAGGGAATTAAACTAGCGGTGCATACCTGGATGGAGCCTGGTTATTTTGGCCAAATTCCGCTCATTGGGGATTTCTTCAAATTACATTATACCTTAAATCCGGGCATGGCCTTTGGAATTCAAATCGGGTCGATTTGGGGCAAATTAATCTTGACGACCTTCCGCATCGTGGCGATGTTCGGAATAGGCTACTACCTACATTCCTTGACTGTTAAGAAGAGCCCTACGGGCCTTTTAATATCCGTAGCATTGATTTTAGGGGGTGCGATTGGCAACCTAATTGACTCCGTATTTTATGGGGTTTGGTTTAATAATGCGCCCGCAGGAGCTCCGATGAGCTGGTTTCACGGCCAAGTCATCGATATGTTCTTTGCGGATTTCTATGAGGGTCCGTTGCCTTCGTGGATTCCACTTTGGGGTGGTTCCTATTATTCTACCCCTATCTTTAATTTCGCGGACGCGGCCATCTTTTGTGGGGTAATGGCCATCCTGTTTTTTCAGAACAAGTTTCTCATTAAGGAGTAAGCAAATGAATCAAGGCTTTTATCTTTTCTTTTTATTAGCCTTGCTAGCGGAGATCGTTGGTACGATCAGCGGATTCGGTTCCTCTATCCTATTCGTTCCTTTAGCATCGCTTTTTATTGATTTCAAACTGGTATTAGGCATCACAGCCGTTTTCCATGTATTTAGTAATCTATCGAAGATTTTTCTTTTCCAAAAAGGAATCCACCAAAACATCGCCCTAAAATTAGGGATTCCCGCTGTCCTTTTCGTGATTTTGGGAGCTTATTTGACCTCCGTTATTCCTTTGAAAGAGATTGAGCTCAGCATGAATTTAATCATCCTGGGATTAACCGTATTCTTGATTTCAGGGGCAGGCAAAAAAATTAAACAAACGAATTTCAATCTGTATACGGGCGGCATTATTTCTGGCTTTTTAGCGGGTCTAATCGGTACGGGTGGAGCTATAAGGGGAATTACGCTGGCGGCTTTTGGCCTGGAAAAAGATATGTTTATAGCCACATCTGCCCTGATCGATTTAGGCGTGGATTCAAGTAGAGCCGTGGTCTATATTATGCAGGGATATTTTACAAGCGAACATATTATTCTGATTCCTTTTCTAATTGTCATCGCCGTGTTAGGTTCCTACCTGGGTAAAAAGGTATTGGCCTTCATCCCAGAGAAATACTTCCATTACGTTGTCTTAGGCGTAATAGGAACCATTTCTATTCTACAAACGATCCAATACTTTAGGGCATAAAAAAAGCCTGACCGTTTCCGATCAGGCTTCCTTATAAAGGCTTTAGCCATTACTTCTTAGGAGCTGCTGGCTTCGCTGCTGGCGCTGCTGCTGGAGCCGCTGCCGCTGGAGCTGGAGCACCTGCTGGACGAGGCGTAATTCCCATTTTCTTTAATACTAAGTCAGAAATATCTGCCTCCGCTGGGAAGTGCAATAACACTGGATTAGCACCTGTTCCTGGCTCGTAGTTGTTGAATACGAATGTGTATGCATTCTCGTTTGCTACTGCGTGCATGTTCTCTTCAATCTTCTTCACGATTGGTTGTAACAATTGAGCTTGCTTCTTTTGAATCGAAGTTTGCGCATTTTGTTGAAACTCTTGGATCGAAGTTTGTAAGTTTTGTAATTCCTTCTCTTTGTCTTGCTTGATGATGTCAGACGTGTTAGCTGGCATTTTCTCGTAAACAGCCGCTTTGTCTTGGAAATCTTTGATTTTAGCTTGGATCAAGGTTTGGTATTGCTTCTCCGTGTTCTTCAAATCTTCCTCTACTTGCTTAGCCTCAGGCATTTGGCTATAAATTTTCTCTTGGTAGATGAATCCGATTTTTACTTGAGCCGTTGCAGGCAACGCAGCTAATCCGAAAAGTAGGCCTGCGGCCAAAATAAACTTGTTTTTCATGTGTATTAATAATTTGTTTGTGTTCTCTGTATTATTTAGGGTAAAATTAATTCTTTTTAGGACTTTTCGGCTCTTGCGCCTCCTCTTTCTTTGCTTTTTCTACCAAATTAGGATCTAACTCTAATCCTAATTCTTCTAAAACATAGTCAGAATAGTCATGAACCGGATTTGTGTACAAGAGGACTAATCCATCATTTGCTTTGTCAAAGATAAAATCCAAACGTTTCGCCCGAACCACCTTCTCAATCGCCTTCGAAATTTGATCTAAGATCGACTTGTAGGCTGCTTGCTTTAACTTGAACAACTCTCCCTCTTCCCCAAAAACCTGATTCTCAAAAGCCTTCGCCTCTTTGCTCTTCGCTTGAATCTCCGCTAGTCGTTGCTGCTTCAAATCCTCCGTTAACAAAAGCTCCTCTAGCTTGTATTCCTTTTCGAGCTTCTCTACACTCAACTTTTTCTTTTCTACTTCAGCTAACCAAGTCTTCGTATTCTGATCGATTTGCTGCTGGACTTTCGCATAATCCGGCATCTTAGAGGTAATAAATTCCGTGTCTACATAACCGAACTTCTGTGCAAACGTGTGGCTTGCAAAAAACAGAATTCCCAGCGATATAAGCAACAAACGTCTCATTCCTATCTAAGTTGTTGACCAATCGAGAAAGTGAAGGCTTGACGGCCAAAATCTGATTCTCCTGGACGCGGCTTATCAAAGCCCATACCATAATCAATTCCAATCATACCAAAGGCTGGCATAAAGATACGCGCTCCAAATCCAGCCGACTTATATAGATTAAATGGATTGTATTCCCCTAAAGAAGAGAAGTTATTCCCACCCTCCGCAAAACCTAAAACGAAGATCGTCGCTGATGGGTTTAAGGATACAGGATAACGCACTTCCATCACAAACTTGTTATAAGCAACCCCACCGTTACCATACGAACCTGAAGGCCCAATAACGCGGTCTTTGTATCCTCTTAGACCTACGATATCCCGGTTAAAGGAGAATCCTTGCACCATACCAGAGCCCCCTAAATCAAAGCGCTCAAAGCGTGTAATCTCTTTACCCCCATAAGAACCTAAGAAACCTAAGTGAGCGCGCGTATGTAAGATGAATTTACCTACTAATGGACTAAACCAACTTGCGTCCATCATCCACTTATGGTACTCAATCAATAGGTTATCCTTGTTCAAGCCTAGCATGCTGAACGGAGGTGTTAAAGTACCTGATAAAGAGAAACTAGACCCTGAACGTGGGAAAGTAGGATTATCAATACTATTTCTCGAAAGATTCGTCATGAACGTGACAGACGTAGAAATACCTTGAGGATAAGCCCACGTATAGTAACGATCCACATCGAAACGCGAGAAAGCTAAGGAATGACTTAACGAGAAGTAATCATCCGGCCACTTTAATCTTTTTCCTAAGCTTAAAGACAAACTCGTTACGTTAAAGTGCGCGTCTACTAAGGAATCCGGCACCGCATAATTTCCGTAGCCACCACCCAGCGCACCACCGTAACCGCCGTAACCACTTCCATAGCCACCATAACCACCATAGCCTCCACCGTAACCACCTAGTCCACTACCACCAAAGTTGTTATAACCTGTTTGGCGGAATTTATAAGGGTAGGAAATACTGCTATTTAAGGAAATAGAGAAAGAGTTCGGTTTCTTACCCCCTAACCATGGCTCCGTAAATGTTAAGCTGTAATTCTGGAACGATGCTCCGTTTGCTTGGAACTTAACGGCTAGCTTTTGGCCATCCCCTGCAGGCAATGGATGATATGATTTCGGATTAAAGATATTCTTAGCCGAGAAGTTATTAAAGACAACCCCTAAAGTACCTACAAAACCGATGTAGCCACCCCAACCTCCTGAAAGTTCAATTTGATCGGATGCTTTCTCTTCTACATTGTACTCGATATCCACGGTTCCGTCTGGACGCGGAATCGGGTTAGGGCTAATCTTCTCCGGGTTAAAATAACCAATCGTCGAAAGCTCACGTACGGTACGAATGATGGCAGACTTATTGAATTTTTGACCCGGAAGCGTCCGAATCTCCCGCATCACCACGTGATCTGAAGTCTTCGTATTTCCGTTCAAGGTAACTTTATTAATGGTCGCTTGCTTTCCCTCTGAGATGCGAATGGTCAAGTCGATGGAATCGCCCTCGATAGCCGTTTCTACAGGTTCTGCTCGGTAGTATAAATACCCATTATCCATGTAAACTGAACTTAAATCCTCGCCTGGATTTGAATTCATTTTCTTGTCTAATTCTTCTGTATTGTAGACATCCCCCTTCTTAACGCCTAATACATCGCGCAATAAAGAATCTGGGTAAATGTAATTTCCTTCAAATCGAATAGTGCGGTAATAATATTTTCGCCCTTGTTCAATAGTTAGTACTAGGTTAATGGACTCTTTATTGAAATTACCAATGGAGTCAGACTTCAATTGGAAATCACGGTAACCTAATTTATTCATCGCCGCTAGTAACTTTTCTTTGTCTTCATCCCATTTCTTAGGAACGAATTTAGACGGCTTGAAAATACGGCCAAAACGAATCTGCTTGGTATTTTTAATCTTACGCAAAATCAGTGAACGCTGACTTTCGTCAATCCCGTTAATGATGATTTTGTTTACTTTCACCTTCTCCCCTTTATCTACTGCAATTTGAAGGATGGCATTGTTTCCACGCAAGGTGTCTGTCTTAATCGTCGACTTGGTCTTCGCATTAAGGCGACCTTTTTCTTGGTAATATTTGCGAATCGTTAATTCTAAGTTTTTACGAAGCGTCTCTGTGATGATCTTACCTTTATACGTCTTCATCTTTTCGTTCAAAGCTTCTTGCTCGCCTTTTCTGATCCCTGTGTATTGGATAGAGAATAAACGAGGACGTTCTTTCAATTCGATCATCAACCAAATTTTTCCTTCCTCGGCCTTCGTGGCATAGATTTGGACTTCATCTAAAATCCCTTGATTCATGATCTTGCGAATAGCAGAACCGATCGCATCACCTGGAACCTTGATTTTATCTCCCACTTGAAGACCGGAGATATTAATCATCGAAGTTCCGTCGTAAAACTGAGAACCCGTTACTTGAATATCCGCAATGGTATATTCCTTCGGATCTGCATACGAGAAATTAGTTTCAGGCAGTGCAGAGCTGAGGGAACGAGCGCCACCCAAAATTTGGGCAGAGGCAGAATAAGCTCCTAGGATAAAAATAAGTAGGCCAAAAAAGAGGCTACGGTTATTGTGTAATCGGATGGCAATTGATTTTTTCATACGGGGGCCTCAGCCCTTAATTTAATTGTTCACTAATCTTTCCAAAACGTCTCTCACGCATTTGAAAGTCTATAATCGCTTCATTTAGATGTTCTTTTCTAAAATCAGGCCAAAACAAATCTTCAAAAATATACAACTCTGCATAGGCTAATTGCCACAACATAAAATTACTAATCCGGTGGTCTCCCCCTGTTCTGATCATTAAATCAGGGTCAGGCATTCCTGCCGTAGACAAGTACTCGTTAATCGTGTCAGCTGTAATCGATGCTGCGTTTAATTCGCCACTTTTTACTTTCTCAGCAATCTGCTGAGTCGCCTGTACTAGATCCCATTTACCGGAATAAGACAAGGCTAAATTCAAGGTCAATCCCTGATTGCTCGCCGTTTTCTCCATCGCTTTTTCTAATTCAGCGCGGGATGAGGCGGGTAATTTACTAAGATCCCCTATCGCTTTCAGGCGAATATCTTTCTGGATCATTCCGGGCAATTCATCTTTAATGGCGCCCACTAAAAGACTCATTAAGGCAGTTACCTCTGCTTTAGGCCGATTCCAATTCTCTGTAGAAAAGGCATACAAGGTCAAAAACTTCACTCCTAATTCTCCACAACCTTCGATGGTCTCCCGCACCGCTTTCAAGGCAGATCTATGTCCAAAAACACGATCCATGATGCCTTGTTGCTTAGCCCAACGTCCATTACCATCCATAATAACGGCGATGTGAACAGGAACATGATGTAGATCAATTAACTCTTTCAATGTAATTCAGAATTTGTAATCAATAAGGGGCAAATGTAGTCATATTGGCCACCCTATCCAATTAAAACTTGTTAATAGGTAGGACAAAAAACGGATTGAATCGTGTAGGTAACGGTGAGGGAGGAATTCAAAAATTGATCCCCTTTCGTCAGATTAAAGGATGCTTCGCCCTCTGACAAAGGACGATCTAATGCATCTGTAAAGGTCTTTCTCGCCCCTAAATCGAATTGAATTCCCCAGCTAGGAGACAGTTGGTATTTCACCCCCACCCCGAAAGGCAAGGCATAATTCATTTTCGTATTGGTCTTGAAACCGACGCCATCTTGGTTGCCGGATACTTTGGCAAAAACCGTAGAAATACCCGCATAGAAATAGGGCGTCCAGTTGTTTACGCGTCTAACGGAGTTTTGGTAATTCAAGAAATTATATTCCACCAAGGCGTCTAAACCGAATATGGACGTTGCAAAATTCGTTACAGGAAGCGCCACTGTCACCGGAGAAACACGGTTACCGGTGCCACCTTTCAAATCCGTAAACACGGCTTGAAGTCGGTAAGCAAAAGTGGGGCTGTTTTGATAGCGCACCTGTAGATTTAAGGCCGGACGAGTCATCGCAAACTCCTTATTGTTAGGGAGTGTATGCCAATTCGCCCAGGTTCCGTGGTAGAGGGAGCCTCCTAAACCGGCACCATAGGACCAGCGTTGTGCGCTTGCAGACAAGCTAAACAACGTAAGTAAAAGCAATAAATAGCAGTTCTTTTTCATCAATCTACAAAGATAAGCATCTGATTCTAATTTACTATGATTAATCGTTTGGTAATTCTTGCTCCGGTGGAAGCGGCTAAACTAACTAAATACGTGCCCGCCGGGAATTGCGTTACATCTACTGGATAGGTATAGGTTCCGCTCGGCACTTCGCCGGCGAAAATCGATCCCAGTTTTTGACCTTGCATATCGAATAAAGCAAGCTCAATGCGCATCGCCTCAAAGGCTGCGAATTGGATTCGAACTTGACTGGAGGCTGGATTAGGCGCTGGATCAAGCAAGGTCACTTTGACACCCGCCTCAGCGATGAGCGGCGAATTCAAGAAGATGGGTAATCGATCAAACGACTTTTTGAAAATACCGGCAGTGCTCGTGGTGGACAAGCCTAAATGATCCGATAAAACGGTGGAATACACTTGACGGTAGTCAAAATTAGGTTTTAAATCGCCGTTGGAATCTAGATTTACTAGATTCGGATTCTCCCCTATTAAGCCTCCGCGTACGGTATTTCCGATGACGAACATAGGAGCTGCCGTTCCGTGGTCGGTTCCGGTGGTGCCGTTTTGGTTCACCCGTCGCCCAAATTCCGAGAAGGTCATCAGGGTAACTTTGTCTGCTTTGTTCTGTGTTTTTAAATCTTTCTGAAAGGCCGCCACGGCATCCGAAATCTGTTTCCACAGATTCGCGTGCTGATTCAATTGATTCGCATGGGTATCAAAACCACCGATTGTACATAAATACACCGGTGTTTCTAATCCTCCTGAGATCAATTTCGCCACGATACCTAATTGTTTCGCCAGATTAGTGGCCGGATAGGTAACGGAATTGGCTCCTTTCAAAGCCCCATCTCGAATGACAGTAGAATACTGAATCGAGGTGCTGGAGACCTGTTTTAAAAAAGCTAATTCATCCCCCGCTAAGGTTGCCGGAGGAATTTCGTCATCTGATAAAGTGCCAGAGACGAGTTGATAGAAGAGATTAGGATCTTCAAAAACGGTGCCAAATCGACCCATGTCCGATTGAAATAAAAGAGATTCCACGGAACCTAATTGGATCGCCATGGGGTGAGCGGGCATCGAAATGGGGTATGCAGGGTATTTTTCAGCCAAATAACGTGCCGCCCAGCCTTCCTCCCAGACTACATTCGCATCCGATCCGGTATTCCAGATGTCGGTGGCGCGGAAGTGGGAACGGTTGGGGTTTGCGTAGCCTACGCTTTGGACTATTGCCACATTTCCTTGATCATACAAGGATTTTATTCCCGTCATCGAAGGATGCAAATACATCCCATTTTTAAGGGCAAGCGCGTCGACTTTTTTGATCGCGATGTCTGGTCTTTTCGCAAAGTACGTATCGTTTTCTGCAGGAATCACCGTATTCAATCCGTCATTCCCCCCAGACAATTGAATGATCACTAACGCATTTCCTGCAGGCACAGAGGCCGCTAAACCAGCAGGCAATGCGGCGTAGGCCTGCCCAGGAATACCCGAAATGCCTAATCCGACCCCTCCCGAAAGAAGCGCCATCCGCCGTAAAAACTCAGACCTAGTTAGTTCCTTCTTCATTTTTAGCAGAGTTGAAATTCAGGTAGGCGCATGACCGCTTTGAAAAATTGCTGCAAATTCACATTGGCTCCTGGAGTGTAGGTAGACCAGTTTTTAACGATGGTGCCACCTAATAGCGTCTCGAGCAAAAAGGCTTTTTTCTTTGCGGTGACCGGAAATTGCAAAAATAAGGCTAACACGTCGTCGACGAATTCCACCGCATTCTCTGAATTCAGGAAAGTTTGCGCATACGGCACCGGAACTAATTTACCTGACACTGCCACCCCATTGTAGCGCTTACCTGTGATTAAGGAATCACTAAATCCACCTCGGTAGGAATAGGTAGTGGACGAAATCCATTCGCGCTGACCCGGCCAGCCCGCCACATCGGGTGGTTGGAAGAGTTGCATTTGAAGGACTTTGGAAAGCTCATACATATTGATGTAATCCGGAGTAGGCAATTCGAATAGCTTACAAGCACCCACCATTAATTCCGTCGGGTTTTTGATTTTACTTCCCAGGTAAGCGGGCGTAAAAAATTCTTCCGAACTAAACAGGAACTTAAGTAGCGGTTTTATTTCGTAGTTGTTTGCGCGCAAGACAACGGCCATTTGTAGGACAAAAGCCTCGTTCGGTTTGTAGTAAACGAATTCCTTGTAGAGTTTTCGACAGAGGAATTCCGCCGTGGCTTTTTGGTCAAAAATATGATCCACTAAGGAGTTAATATCGAATTTTGCCGTTTTACCCAATACCGTTACCGAGGATTCGGTATACCAGCGACCAGCCACAAAATTCGCTTTTAAGCCGCTTACTTGCCAGCCAGATAGGACTTTAGCAGCCTGCTTCACGTCCGCTTCTGAGTAATTCCCAATCCCCATCGTGAATAATTCCAAAAGCTCTCGGGCATAATTTTCATTAGGTACGGAGCCGCGGGAATTATTTCCATCTAAGTAGATCAACATGGCGGGATCAATGGAGATCTCTTTCACTAGTTGTTTGAAATTGCCAAAAGCATACTTTCTAAACAAGGCATTCTGGGCGTACATGTTTTGGGGATACTGAACCTTATCCCGCTCATTCGCAAAATGATTATGCAGGAAGAGTACCATTTTCTCCTGCATGTTCAGGCCCTCTTTGTACATTAATTTAAACCACCAATAATTGAATTCCCGGTACCAGGTGCCTACCTCGTTCGAGGTGACTTGAGAAGCGGCAGGCGGAGTATTTACCCAGGCGTTCGGAGCTGCGGGAGCCGGAATCTCTTTTAACAGGGCTGCGTCAAGTAGTTCTGAAAACGAGCCATAGCTCATAGCGACCGATACATCGTTCTTCGAATACCCAAAGAGTGTCCTCGCTACAAAGTGCCTCACATGTTTTGAATTCCAGGCGGCCATCTTAGTCGAGGAATTTAATGCGCAAAGTCGTATCCGGCTTGAAAAAACGCTGCACGCGCACATCCAATGAATTCGCGGCTTTCGTCACGCGCTGAGGAACAGCGATCTGATCAAAGAAAACGGGGTCCGCATCCACCAAGTCAATAACCTGTTTTTTACCCTTCTCGCCTTTAATCACGAGGTAATAATGGATTTCACTCTTGTATTTTGCGTCGGTGTATTTCTTGCGGATGGTTCCATTCCAGGTCATCTCCGTGATTTCATCCGCATCGTTGTATACTTTTTGAGACCAAATGTTAGGCAGAAAAATCTGCGCCGCGAAGGCCATTCCGGTCATGGCGATTAAGATAGAGCCAAAGTTCTTACCAAAAAAGTCATCCTTGTTCGCCGATCCGCCGCCACCCATTCCTCCGAAAAGGGGCATTTTTAATTTTTTACGGGGAGCTCTGCGCGGTGGAACTGGAACGTCTGACATTTTGTTGAGGAGATTAATTTACAAATCAACTAATTTTGATTGGATTCTAACATTTTTTAGGATTAATTTATCGATTATAGTTAGGATAAAAATTCAAATTGGTAAATTGCCTTTTCATTTTTCCAAACGCCTAACAAGCACAGAATATTATAATGATTTCATTCATCAGTAAATCGGTAACGAAAATTTTTGGCACGAAATCAGAGCGCGACATTAAAGCGTTGATGCCTATCGTTGAGAATATAAAAAACGAGTACGCTAAGTTAGCCAGCTTGTCCGATGACGAATTACGCGGTAAAACGACGGAGTTCAAATCGCGCATCGCCGCTTTCTTATCCGATATAGATAATCAAATTACTTCCCTACATACCTCTGCAGAAGAAACAGAAGATGTAGATGCGAAAGACCGTTTTTTCCAAGAAATCGATGCCCTTCAACTAGAGCGTAATACGCGCTTAGAGGTCGTATTGATGGAAATATTGCCAGAAGCCTTCGCGGTGGTGAAAGAAACTGCACGTCGCTTTACAGAGAACAAACAATTAGTTGTAACAGCAACCGTAGAAGATAAATTCATCGCTTCTAAGAAGAAGAATGTGGTGATTGAGGGCGAGAAAGCCATTTGGAAAAATCAATGGCTAGCCGCCGGAAATGAGATTACCTGGGATATGGTGCACTATGATGTGCAGCTAATCGGGGGTATCGTATTACACCAAGGAAAGATTTCAGAAATGGGTACGGGTGAAGGAAAAACACTCGTTTCAACCCTTCCTACTTATTTAAATGCCTTAGCGGGACGCGGGGTTCACTTAGTAACGGTGAATGATTACTTAGCGAAACGTGACTCCGAGTGGAATGCGCCATTGTTCGAATTCCACGGCTTAAAAGTGGATTGCATCGATAAGCACGAACCAAATACGGAAGAGCGACGTGTCGCTTATATGGCTGACATTACGTATGGTACGAATAATGAATTTGGCTTTGATTACTTGCGCGACAACATGGCGCGTAGCTTAGAGGATCAAGTCCAAAGACCCCACCATTTCGCAATGGTCGATGAGGTTGACTCCGTGTTAATCGATGATGCGAGAACACCATTGATTATCTCTGGACCGATTCCAAGAGGTGACGAGCAAGAGTTCGAAACGTTCCAACCACGTATTTTTAAATTAGTAGAAGCACAGAAGCAGATCGTTCAGAACTTCTTAGTGGAAGCGAAGAAATTAATCGCTGCGGGCGACAAGAAAGAGGGTGGTTTGGCCCTATACCGCGCCTATAAAGGTTTACCTAAGTCTAAGCCATTGATCAAATTCTTGTCTGAAAACGGCATGAAGCAATTGATGAACGAGACGGAGAGCACGTTCCTAGCAGACAACCAAAAATTGATGCCAGAGGCAGTAGCGCCGTTATTGTTCACGATCGAGGAGAAGAACAACCAGGTGGAGATGACCGAAAAAGGGTTGGAATTTATGAGTGGCAACACCGAGAATCCGAACTTCTTCGTACTACCCGATTTGTCGATCGATTTAAATAAAATTGAGCAAAATAAGGAATTATCTGACGCGGACCGTTTAGGCGCGAAGGAGCAATTAATCCAAGAATACAACGAGAAAGCATCGCGTATTCACACGGTGAGCCAGTTATTGAAGGCCTATACCCTATTCGAGAAGGATACGGAATATATCTTAGTAGATGGCAAGGTGAAGATCGTGGATGAGCAGACGGGTCGTGTGATGGAAGGCCGCCGTTATTCGGATGGCTTGCACCAGGCGATTGAGGCGAAGGAAGGCGTGAATGTAGAAGATGCATCCCAAACTTATGCCACGGTTACCCTTCAAAACTACTTCCGTATGTACCACAAATTAGGGGGTATGACGGGAACGGCGGAGACGGAAGCGGGTGAGTTTTGGACGATCTATAAATTAGATGTCGTTTCAATTCCTACTAATCGTGTCATTCAACGTAAGGACCACGAGGATAAAGTGTACCGCACGGTGCGCGAGAAATACAACGCGGTAGCAGAGGAGATTCAAGAATTAGTAGCCAGCGGACGTCCGGTCCTAGTCGGTACGACTTCGGTGGAGAACTCGGAATTATTGAGCCGCTTGTTAACGATTCGCAAGATTCAACACAATGTATTAAATGCCAAACAACACGCACGCGAGGCGGAAATCGTCGCAGAAGCGGGTCAGTCAGGCAAGGTAACGATCGCTACGAACATGGCGGGTCGTGGTACCGATATTAAATTAAGTCCAGAGTCGAAGGCGGCGGGTGGTCTTGCGATCATTGGTACCGAGCGCCATGAGTCGCGTCGCGTCGATCGCCAATTACGTGGTCGTGCAGGTCGTCAAGGGGATGTGGGTTCGTCACAGTTCTTTGTTTCCTTAGAGGATAACTTGATGCGTCTTTTCGGGTCAGACCGTATCGCGAAAGTGATGGATCGTCTGGGCATGGAAGAAGGCGAAGTGATCCAACACTCGATGATTACCTCATCGATTGAAAGAGCACAGAAGAAGGTGGAAGAGAATAACTTTGGCATTCGTAAACGTCTATTAGAATACGATGACGTGATGAACTACCAACGTAACGCCATCTACAAGCGTCGTCAAAACGCCCTTTTAGGCGAGCGTCTATCATTGGATATCATCAACATCCTATTCGACGTTTGCCGCGATATCGCGACGCAGTTTACAAGCTACGATGATTTCGAATTAAAAACCATCGAACTTCTAGGAATGGAGCCTCCATTCGATGCGTCAGCGTTCAATAAATTGAATAATGACCAAAGAACTGAACAATTATTCCTAGCGGCAGAGCAACATTATAAGTCGAAAAACGAGGTCATCGCCTCTCAGGTCATTCAGGTGGCTCAAGAAGCGAAACAACATGGCTATTCTGGCATTCAAGTGCCGATTAGCAATGGCCAAATGACGACAGGTATCGTCGTAGATGCAGACAAAACGATTTCAACACAAGGTAAAGAGGTGGTCAAAGAGATGGAGAAATTCATCACCTTATCGCTGATCGACCAAGAGTGGAAAGAGCATTTACGCGAGATGGATGATTTGAAACAATCGGTTCAAAATGCCGTATTCGAACAAAAAGATCCTTTATTGATCTACAAATTCGAGTCCGTGAACTTGTTCCAGCGTTTCGTAGCCCGCGTGAACATGGATACCATCAGCTTTGTGATCAAAGCCGAAATTCCAGCGGTTCAACAAACGAATCAATCCGCTGCCAAAGCACCGAAAGAGAAAGCACCTAAATTGCAAATGAGCAAAGACGATGCAATTTCTTCTCTATTGGGTGGCCTAGCCGGCGCACAAGAGGAATACCACGATCCGTCTACTCCTTCAGTAGAACGTGCGGCACCTCGCCAAGCCATCAAAATTGCAGACCGCAACCAACGCGTGACGGTTCAATACGCTGACGGAAGCATCAAAGAAGATGTGAAGTACAAGACGGTGGAACAGGATGTGGAGAGCGGGAGAGCGGTGGTGATAGCATAGTCGCCACTTCGTGGCTTAGTCGACTTCGTCCTAGTCACGACTTCGTCGTTTAGTCATCGCTACGCGATTTAGTCGGCGCAAAGCGCCTCAGTCAAAGGGTCGGCGCAAAGCGCCTTAGTCAAAGCGTCGTTGCTGCGCAACTTAGTCATCGCTACGCGATTTAGTCGGCGCAAAGCGCCTCAGTCAAAGGGTCCGGAGAGAAATCAATCTTTTCGGACTTTTTATTTTTATGACTAAATCGCGCAGCGATGACTAAGCCGAAGGCGACTAAGCCACGAAGTGGCGACTAAACGACGAAGTCGTGACCAAATCGCGCAGCGATGACTAAGCCGAAGGCGACTAAGCCACGAAGTGGCGACTAAACGACGAAGTCGTGACTAAATAAGAACGATGTCGTCGGCGTTTGCGACTTCCACCCCACTGCTCGCCCCCTCCAGCTCCGCCTTCGAGCATCTAGCCCTAGCAATGGCAAAAGGTGTTTTAGTGGAGTCTAGTAATTCGATGACCTCGCCTTTCATGAAATCGCCGAGTATTTCGGTGATGCCCACGGAAAGGAGGCTTTTGCGGGAGGTGATGGCTTTGACGGCGCCTTTGTCTAAGACGACTTTGCCGGTGATGAGGCTGCCGGCGGCGAGCCATTTTTGGCGGGCGGTTAAGCTAGCTTTGCCTGCTTCGAAGACCGTGCCTATTTTTTCGTGTAAGGCGTCTACGATTCCGCCTGCGTTGTCTAGTCCGAAAATCACGACCTTAATCCCTAAGCGCATGGCTAGGCGGGTAAAGGTTAGTTTCGAGATCATGCCGCCTAAACCGGTGGATGAGGTGTCAGAGGAAACGACGGATAAAGTGGAGGCGTCGATTTTAGGCACATGGCGGATGATTTCGCCGTTTGCGTCTAAAAGGCCACCTACGGAAGTAGATATTAAAAGTTTTTCTGCGCCAAAGCCGGTCGCGATCAAGGTCGCGAGTTCGTCGTTGTCGGAGAATTTAAGTTCGGTGTTAGAGACGACGTCATTTTCGTTTGCGATGGGAATGACGTTGCTTTTCCAAAGTTCCGTGTAGGTTTCCTTTAATTGGAGGAAAGATTCGCGGCGGGAAAAGTGGTGGCGTTCGCAAAGCGATTGGGCGATGGCGATGCCGTATTTTGAGAAATACTGGTTGTATTTAGCGATGAGGATGGGGTTTCCGATCGCTGCGGCCGCTTTTCGTTCTGAAAGTGTGCCTTTGTAATTGCTTAAAAATGCCTTCCCAGCGGCGACGGCTCCGGAGGAGACGAGGACGATGTGGTAGTCTTTTGTGAGGCTGGAAACTTGTTCAGCGATTTTCTCCAACGTCTGCTCGTTCACCTCCCCGTTCTTGTGGGTGATGGAAGAGGAGCCGAATTTGATGACTAGAATGGGCTTAGACATGCCGCAATTTACGTTAAATTGTGGGTTTCTGAAAATGGCAGGTGCTTTTTAGGGCTTTGGCAAGTCTTCTCAGGTAAGCTGAACGCGGAATGTCAACGGCTCCGTAGCGCAAGACGTTATCGTTCATCATCTGCGAATCTAAGAGCTGGTAATTTTGTTCGCGCAGGATTTGGACCAAATAATGAAAGGCAATTTTCGAGGAATTAGAGACAAATGAGAACATCGATTCACCGAAAAAGGCCGCGCCCAAAGCCACTCCATACAATCCTCCCACTAATTTTCCGTCTTGCCAAGCTTCGACCGAATGAGCTAAACCCATCCGATGTAATTCCGTGTAAGCGGCAATCATTTCTTCCGAAATCCAGGTCTCATTCTCCGTGGGACGCGGCAAGGCACAATTGCGCATGACTTGCTCGAAACTGGTGTCAATGCGAATTTCGAAGCGCTTTTGATTGATAAAAGGCCGAAGCGATTTAGCGGGCTGGTAACTTTGGATCGGGATAATCGCGCGGGGATCTGGGCTGTACCACAAAATCTCTCCAGTCTCTTCTGCCATGGGAAACACGCCAGACGCATACGCGTAGACGAGTGTTTCTGCAGTAAGTGGCGTAGAAGCGGCCATGAAATAATTTATTGATTATTGGGATTTAAACGAAGATTTCACGAAATTCGACCTTTAAACGCGGTTGTCACGTGACAAAGCTTTGGCAAAACTAAAGAATGGCCTTTATTAAATCAAATTATTACGCTACCTCTCCTCTTCGACGAAGGAGACGATTTATCTTCCGGGTCTGATACCCAGCAGGTTTTTGTGTAATTTGTTTCCTTCTTTTTTTTTCGTCCTTACATGAATAAATATACCGTTCAAGTGGCTAGCGAACAACATTTCGACCTAGCCGAATCCATCTGCCACGAGATGGCTGAATCAGCCAAAGCCCGCGGAACCGGAATTGCCAAGCGTACTCCCGAATACTTACAAGAAAAGATGTCCGAAGGGAAAGCGATCATCGCCACAGATGACGTGTATGGCTCTTTTGTGGGTTTCTGTTACATTGAAACCTGGCAACACGGCAAGTTTGTCGCGAACTCCGGTTTGATCGTCAAGCCTAGCTACCGCCAGTATGGGGTGGCCAAAGCCGTGAAGATGAAAGCCTTCGAATTATCGCGCAGCCGCTATCCAGATGCTAAAATCATTGGTATCACCACGTCCCTAGCGGTGATGAAAATCAACTCGGACTTAGGGTATGAGCCCACGACTTTTGCGGAATTACCGGTAGACGATAATTTTTGGAAAGGCTGCGAGTCTTGTGTGAATTTTGACATCCTAACTAGAACGGAACGCAAGATCTGTTTGTGCACAGGAATGATTTATGATCCAGAGAACCCGGATAAGAAAACAACAGAAGAGAAAGATGAGAAGTGGTTATTCTTAAAGAATATCGCCGATTTTACCCGTCTAAAGAAGTTTAAAGAAAAATTACTACTGCCTTTCACGAAGAAAGCAAAATAGAAATAATATGAGCAAGCCTAAAGTAATTCTAGCGTTTAGTGGTGGTTTAGACACCTCCTTTTGTGTGAAATATTTAACGGAAGAGCGCGGCATGGAAGTGCATTCGGCCTTAGTAGACACGGGTGGATTCTCGCCGCCGGAGTTGAAAACGATCGAGGAGAAAGCCTATTCATTAGGTGTGACTTCACATGTGACCTTAGATGTGGTGGAGGAATACTACCAGGATTGTTTGAAGTACTTGGTTTTTGGAAACGTCTTAAAAAACAATACCTATCCCCTTTCAGTCTCTGCAGAACGCGTTTTTCAAGCTACGGCAGTCGCTAAGTATGCTGCCAAATTAGGAGCCAAAGCCATCGCGCACGGAAGTACAGGCGCGGGCAACGACCAAGTTCGCTTCGATGTGGTGTTCAGAATCCTAGCACCGGAGTGCGAGGTGATCACGCCTATCCGCGACTTGCAATTATCGAGAGAAGCAGAAATCGAATTCTTAAAATCGAAAGGCGTGGTGCAAGAATGGCACAAGTCGACTTATTCGATCAATAAAGGCCTTTGGGGTACATCCGTAGGTGGAAAAGAAACGTTAACCTCAGATGGTTATTTACCAGAAGAGGCTTGGCCTACGCAATTAACCAAGACTGCTCCTGAGAAAATTAGCTTGCAATTCGAAGCGGGTCAATTAGTCGGTTTAGATGGCAAGAAATTCCCATCGACCGTGGCTGCGATCCGGGAGTTAACGGAAAGAGCAGGTGCTTTTGCGATCGGACGTGACATCCACGTGGGTGATACGATCATTGGGATTAAGGGACGTGTGGGCTTCGAGGCTCCGGCGCCCTTGATCATCATTAAAGCACACCATTTATTAGAGAAACACGTGTTAACGAAACACCAATTGTATTGGAAACAAAACATTGGTGATATGTACGGAACGCTATTGCACGAAGGCCAATTCTTAGAGCCGGTGATGCGTAATTTCGAAACGTTCTTAGCGGATACGCAAGGAAATGTGACGGGTACGGTTTACGTGACCTTATCTCCTTACCAATTTATGGTGACGGGAATGGAATCGAAATATGATTTGATGTCGTCTGTTTTTGGGGCGTACGGAGAAATGAACAAAGCGTGGACAGGTGACGATGTAAGAGGATTCTCGAAAATCGCATCGAATCAAACGATGATCCACCGGAAAGTGAACGAACAATAAGATGGCAAAGATCGGAATCGTTGGGGCTGCAGGCTACACCGGAGGGGAATTACTCAGAATTTTGGTGAATCACCCGGATGTGCATTTGACCTGTATTTTATCGAATTCACAGGCGGGAAAATTGATCTCGGATGTGCACACGGATTTATTGGGCTCTACGCATTTACGTTTTTCTAAAGATCTGACTCCCGTAGACGTCCTCTTCTTATGTTCTGGACACGGCGAATCGAAGAAATTCTTAGCCGCGAACGACATTCCTTGGCACACGAAAATCATCGATTTAAGCACGGACTTCCGCGATGAATCCGAAGGCTTTGTCTACGGTTTAGCCGAGTTCCAAAAAGAAAAGATCCAATCCGCGACTAAAATCGCGAACCCTGGATGCTTCGCCACTTCCATCGAATTAGCTCTTTTGCCTTTAGCGGCGGCTGGTTTAATTACCGAAGACGTGCACGTTTCAGCCATCACCGGTTCAACTGGCGCGGGTCAATCACTTTCGCCTACGAGCCATTTCTCCTGGAGAAATAACAATGTGAGTGTGTATAAGACGTTTACGCACCAGCATTTGGCAGAAATTAAACAGACTTTAGGTACAAAAAAGGCTATCCATTTTATCCCCTACCGCGGCAATTTCTCGCGCGGGATTATGGCAAATGTGTACACGCCTTACAGCGGGACGCAGGAACAGGCCGAAAAACTATTCGAAGATTTCTACGCGAATTCTCCCTTCGTTTTCCTTAGCCCAGAAGCAGTGGATGTGAAACAAGTGGTAAATACGAACAAGTGTTTTCTTCATTTACAGGTCCACGAGGGCCAAATCCTCATCAGCTCCGTCATCGACAACTTGATTAAAGGTGCCTCCGGCCAAGCGGTTCAGAATATGAACTTGATGCTGGGGTGGCAGGAAGATTTAGGATTAAAGCTCAAATCCATCGGATTTTGATTAAAAATTAAAGCATAGAGCACAAAGCATAAAGAATAAAGATGGAATCCGCTTCGCGGATAAGTTCATGAAGGGTTTTAACCAACTTTATTCTTTGTGCTCTATGCTTTATTCTTTTAAATAATAATAAATGAATCTATTCAACGTATACCCCCTCTACGACATTGAGCTTGTAAAAGCCAAAGGAAGTACGGTGTGGGACAAAAACGGCCAGGAATACCTGGATTTATATGGTGGTCACGCGGTGATTTCCATTGGACACTCGCATCCAACTTACGTGAAGCGAATGACGGAGCAGCTGAATAACATCGGCTTTTACTCGAATTCGATCATCATTTCAGGACAGCAAGAACTGGCAGAGAAGCTGGGCCGCGTGTCTGGATACGAAAATTATACTTTGTTTTTAACGAATTCAGGGGCGGAATCGAATGAGAACGCTTTGAAATTAGCGTCGTTTCATACGGGTCGTAAGAAGGTGGTAGCGTTTTCGAAGGCTTTCCACGGGAGAACGGCTGGAGCGGTGGCGGTGACGGATAATCCGAGCATTGTGGCGCCTATTAATGATACGTCGCACGTGAGTTTCTTGCCATTTAATGGTTTGGAGGGATTGGAAGCGGGGATTACGGAGGAAACGGCGGCAGTGATTGTGGAAGGAATTCAGGGTGTGGGTGGTATTCAAGTGGCGAGCGATGCGTTTTTGCAGGCGTTGAGAAAGCGTTGTGATGAGACGGGAGCGCAATTGATTTTGGACTCGGTGCAGTGTGGCTATGGTCGTTCTGGGCAGTTTTTCTCGCATCAGTTTGCGGGGATTCATCCAGATATGATGACTACTGCTAAAGGTATGGGGAATGGATTCCCTATTGGTGGGGTGTTAATCGCGCCTCATATTCAGGCGAGTTATGGTTTGCTGGGGACGACTTTTGGGGGGAATCACCTGGCTTGTACGGCGGCGAATGTGGTGCTGGATGTGATTCAAGAAGAAAAGTTGATCGAGAATGCATCGAAAGTAGGTGACTATATTCAAAAGGAGCTGAAAGGTATCCCTGGGATTACGGAAGTGAGAGGTCGCGGTTTGATGATCGGGATTGAGGTAGAACAGCCTGTGGGGACTGTGAGAGATGCTTTATTATTTAAAGAACACATCTTCTGCGGTTATTCTGGGAAGCATACCTTGCGTCTTTTACCGAGCTTAGCGATCGATCAAAAAATTGCGGATCAATTTTTACAAAGTTTAAAAACGGTTTTAGCAAATTAACCCTTGCTTTTGAACTAGAAATGTGATTATTTTGCGTTTCTTTGTTCAAAACACAAGAGCAAAATAAAGCGTAAAAACAATTATTTATCCTTATAATGGCATTAATTACAAAAATTAGAGAGAAGTCTGGAGTAGCGGCGGCGGCGATTGCTATCAGTTTAGTATTGTTCCTAGTAGGAAGTGATATTTTCCAAGGTAAATCCTCTTTGTTCGGGTCTAACTCGCAAGAAGTAGGTGAAATCGCTGGAGAGAGCATCCTAATTCAAGATTTCCAAAAGAAAGTAGAAGAAGCTACGCAGAATTACACTGCCCAAACGGGTAAAGGACCATCTGAGCAAGAGGCGAGCATGATTCGTGACCAAGTTTGGAACCAATTAATCTTAGACATCGCTTACAAGAAAGAATTTGATGCCTTAGGAATCAAGGTTTCTGACGAAGAATTAATCGATATGGTGCAAGGAAACAACATCCACCCATCTGTTCGTCAGCAATTCACAAACCCACAAACGGGTCAATTCGACAAGACTTTCGTGGTTCAGTTCTTGAAGAACTTGAAAACATTGCCTGTAGAGCAACAACAAGCGTGGGATCGTTTTGAGAAGTCTATCTCTCAAGATCGTATCCGTGCGAAATACGAGAACTTGATGCGTATGTCTAACTACGTAACGCAAGCGGATGCAGCGAAGGAATACCAAGCGCAAACGGCGAAGTTCAATTCGAAATTCTTATTCGTTCCGTTCTTCTCTATCCCAGATTCGAGCATTAAGGTGCAAGATTCTCAATTAGAGGAGTATTTAGCGAAGCACAAAGACGAGTTCAAAGGAACGAACACGCGTTCTATCCAATACGCTACGTTCCCAGTGATTCCTACAAAACAAGATACGGTAGAGTTCTATAACTCGATCAAGAAGTTAGCGAAGGATTTAGCGGTAGCCCAAAACGATTCAGCGTTCGCGGTATTGAATTCAGATGTTCGTACCCCATATTTAGTTTCTTACTCAGAAATTCCACAAGCGGTGAAAGAGCAATTACCTACGTTCCAAGTGGGTGGTATCTACGGACCGTTCAAGGAAGGTTTAACGTATTCAATCTACAAATACGGTGGCGTGAAGAAAGATACCTTGTTCACGATGCGTGCTAGCCACATCTTGATCGCACCAGCGAACAAGTCGGATTCAGCGAAGGCGCAAGCGAGAACACGTGCAGAAGGAATTTTGGCACAAATTAAGGGAGGCGCGAGCTTCGAGACTTTGGCCCAAATGAACGGCATGGACGGCACCGCACAACAAGGTGGTGACTTAGGATATTTCAAAAACAACGGTGGAATGGCGAAGTCATTCGAGAAAGCGTTATTCGGTTTCAATGGTGCTGGTTTAATGCCAGGTATCGTAGAGACGGAATTCGGTTTCCACGTAGTGAAAGTAACGGACGCGAAAACAAACACAAGCTACAAGTTAGCAGCGATCAACAAAACGATTGCTCCTTCTCAAGCGACGATGGACAAAGTGTTCACGACGGCTGATGCGTTTGCGAATGCAAATGGCAACTTAGCTTCGTTCGAAGTGGCGTTGAAAAAAGATCGTAACTTGATCATGATGCGTGCTGAGCGTTTGACTGAAAATGCTTCTGCGGTAAATAACTTATCGAACGCGCGTGAAATTGTACGTTGGGCATTTGATGACAACACAGCGGTAGGCGATGGTTCTAAGAAGGTATTCGAGCAAGATTCTCAATATATCGTGGCTTACGTAACAGGCAAGTCTGAGAAAGACAATGTGAAAGTAGAAGACTTCCGTTTAGAATTAACGGCTTTAGTTCGCAATCAATTGAAAGGCGAAATGATCGCTAAGAAATTAGAGAACAAGAAAGGTTCATTAGAGCAAATCGCACAAGCTTATGGCGCGGGTGCTTTAGTAGAAACGGTTCAAGATATTACGTTAGCTAGTGGAATGTTGAATACAGCGGGTCCTGATGCAGTTGCTTTAGGTCGCATCGCAGGTTTGAAAAACGGTAAGCGTTCGAAAGTATTCGTGGGAGATAATGGTGTGTTTATCGCTGAGAAATTAGGCGGTGCTCCTGCTCCAGCTTTAGCGGATTACTCTAACTTCAAGAACCAAATCCAAATGATGAACACACAACGTTCATCCTTCTACATTAACGAAGCGATTAAAGAAAATGCGAACATCGTAGACAAGCGCTACAAGTTCTACTAGGATTTAGAATTTTCGATTAGAAAAGCATTCTGCAAGGGATGCTTTTCTTGTTTACCACCTATATGAAGACGCACTTAAAACGTTTTAGCGCTTATTACCTCATCGGCATCGGAATCCTTCTGATGGTTTTGAGCCCTTATGTGCGCGGACGTTTTGACCTGAGCGAGGACGGCAAGTTCACGCTGAGTGAATCGAGTGAGATCATCTTGAATAGCCTGGATGCGCCCCTCTTAGTGCAAGTTTATTTAGGCGGGGATGATTTGCCGGGAGGATTTAAACGTCTCCAAAAAGAAACATTGGACTTGCTCGCCGATATGCAGTCTAGCGCCAGCGCGAAGATGGAAGTGCAAGTCATCGACGTTTACGATGAATATCCTACGGAAGAGGCGCGCGCTTCTTTGACACAGCAATTAGATTCTTTAGGCATTCCGCCCACTAATTTAGTTCACCAGGAGAATGGCAAACAGGTACAGCAATTAGTTTTTCCGGGTTTGGTTATTTCCAAAGGCGCCTTAAAAACTGGCGTGCTTTTACTGAAAGGAAACAAATTAGCGGGTCCAGAAGAGATTATTAATCAGTCTGTCGAAGGATTAGAATACGAGATCGTGCAAGGGATCCAAACCTTGTTGCCACAAGAGCGCAAGAAGATCGGTTTCTTTGTCGAATATTCGTCTAGCCCGGCGATTGCCCAAATCGATCTGGTGAATAGCTTAAAACGCAAGTATGACCTATTCCCGGTGGACTTAGCGGCTTCTCCTACCTTGGACGGCTTGGATGCGATCTGCGTCTTGAATCCGACACGTGAATTCAGCGAATCAGACGCCTATAAAATTGATCAGTTTATCGTCAAAGGCGGTAAGGCTCTTTTCCTGATGGACGGAGTGAAAATCGATACGCTGGAGAATCAAGGTTTAGCCATCAGTCCCCGCAAAACCGGTTTAGAAAATATCCTGTTCCATTATGGTCTACGCATTAACGCGAACCTGGTGAAGGATGCCCAGCTTTCTGGCATGATTCCTTTGAAGGTGGGCAATATGGGTAATAAGCCAAACATCCAGCTGATGCCTTGGCCTTCCTTCCCGCTATTAAACGGAAACCCGAAAAACTTGATCACGAAGAACCTGGATGCAGTCTACGGTCGTTTCGTTTCCACGATCGATACGATTTCAGGCGTCGCATTGCGCAAAACGCCTTTATTGCGCACCAGCCAGTATACGCAGGTGGCGAAAGCCCCTTCCCTGTTATCGTTCAGTTCTGCGGGCAAGGATTTTGACCCAGCGGCTTATAATGCGGGGGTTCAGACGGCCGCTTATCTAGTGGAGGGCAAATTCGAATCCGCTTATACCAATATGACGCAGGACACGAACTTCGTGGCTTCCAGCGATAAAGAATCAGCGATTTTGGTCGTGGGCGATGGCGATGTGGCCTTGAATGGCGTGGATTATCAATCGCAGCAGGCGCTGCCGCTGGGTTTTGACCCGTTTATGAAGAATACCTTCGCGAACAAGGACTTTCTGTTGAACGCGTTCACGTATTTAATCGAGGAGAATTCGCCGCTGTTGGCGCGGTCTAAATCGATCCAGCTTCGACCTTTGGATAAGGCCAAAATCCAAGCAGACGGCACCTTCTACCAAGTGATTAACATCGCTGTGCCGCTTCTTTTTGCCACACTTCTCAGTTTAGCCGTAGTCTTTTACAGAAAGAGGAAATACAATCGCTAAAAGCTTTGGTAGAAAGCTTAAATTATTTTAACTTCAAGGTTTGAACGACAGCCTGTCGAAAACCCTTTTACACGTATCTTAAAGCTAAATTATAATGAAGTTTCTTGTAGCCTCTAATGTCTTATTAAAGCAATTATCAGCCATCAATGGTGTGGTTGCTAGCAATCCTATCATTCCTATCTTAGAGAACATCTTAGTGGAATTAGAGGGTAATACCTTGATCTTAACGGCATCAGACTTACAAACGGTGATGACGACGCGTTTAGAAGTGGAAGGATTCGAAAACGGATCGATCGCTTTACCAGCGCGATTATTGTTAGAGACTTTACGTAGCTTACCAGAGCAACCGGTGACGATTTCGGCGGATCAAGCGACTTTTGGCGCTGAGATCTCGACTCAAAACGGTCGTTTCAAATTATCAGGCGAAAACCCTATCGACTTCCCACGTATCCCAGAAGTAGCGAAGAATCAAACGATTTCTTTGACATCGATGGTCTTAGGAGAAGCGATCGCCAATACCTTATTAGCGGTTTCAAACGACGATATGCGTCCAGCAATGACCGGTGTTTTAATCCAAATGATGGGTGATCACACGAACTTCGTAGCCACTGACGGTCACCGTCTAGTACGTTACCGTCGTAATGACATTCGTCCGGATGCACAGAGCAGTTTGATTTTGCCAAAGAAGGCTTTGGCCCTCTTAAAATCCACACTACCTGCAGATGACACGAACGTAACGGTTGAATTCAGCGCATCAAACGCTTTCTTCAGCTTCCAAAGCTTCTCATTAATCTGCCGCATCATCGACGAGCGCTTCCCTGAATACGAGAACGCGATCCCGAAAGAAAACAACGAGATCTTAACGATCAACCGTTTAGAGTTCTTGAGCTCGGTAAAACGTATCTCGATCTACTCAAACAAAACAACCCACCAAATCCGCTTAAAGCTATCCGCGAACAAGCTAACGCTTTCAGCAGAGGACTTGGATTACTCGAATGAGGCGAACGAGGTACTTGCTTGCGACTACGCAGGAAAAGACATGGAGATCGGTTTCAACGCGAAATTAGTTTCTGAATTGTTATCAAACCTTTCAGCGAAATTCGTAGACATCAAATTAAGCGAGCCTAACAAAGCGGGATTGATTATTCCATCGGATCAAGATGAGAATGAGGATGTGTTGTTGTTAGTGATGCCGGTGATGTTGAACTCTTATAACTAAGAGTAGAGAGTATAGATTATAGAGTAGAGAGTACAGATTAAAGCATAAAGCACAAAGAATAAAGCATAGAGTTGGTTAAAAAATGTGCCTACGGCTCCATTTTTTAGACTATAGTAATAAATACTTCAGAACTCATCCCCGCAGGGGATTCCATCTTTATTCTTTATGCTTTGTGCTTTATTCTTTAAAACAATAATGTTATGAAATACCTACTAATTGCCCTATTAGCCATCTCGTTAACCACAACTGCGCAAGACGAGCCAGCAGGTGTACGTTTCTTCGAAGGAACATTCAGACAAGCGATGGCCAAAGCCAAGAAAGAGAACAAAGGCATCATGTTCGATGCGTATACGACTTGGTGTGGTCCTTGTAAGGTATTAAAGTCAAAGGTATTCCCTAACCCAGAATTAGGCGCTTACATTAACGAACACTTCGTGTCTATCGGTGTGGACATGGAAGCAGGAGAAGGCCCAGCCTTAGCGAATATGTATCCACTAGAGGGTTATCCTACGGTCTTCTTTTTAGATGCCTCAGGCAAAGTGAAGAAGAAGGTTCTAGGCCTGCCGCAGGGTGGTGCGAAAGAGCTGCTAGCGATAGCGAAAAGTATTAAATAGAAAAAGCCCCGATCAGGGGCTTTTTTGTTGTTAGATAATTCCTTCTCTCTCCGCCTGGTTCTTCATATCGTTGATCTCCACCTTCTTCGTGCTGCGCTTGCGCATCTGGATGTTGATGAATTCTACGAATAGGGAGAATGCGATGGAGAAGTAGAGGTAGCCCTTAGGGATCTGACCTATGGAGTTGCCTAGGATAGTTAGTTCAGAGTCGTGGCTCGCTTCTGCGATCAGCATGAAACCGATCATGATTAAGAAGGATAGTCCCAAAACCTGTAAGGACGGGTGATTGTTCACAAAGCGGCCTACTGGGCCCGAGAATCCCATCATGATGAGGGCAGATACGACTACAGCGATAATCATCACCGGCATGTTATTAGTTAGGCCTATGGCCGTTAAGATGGAGTCGATGGAGAAGACGAGGTTGATGAGGGCGATTTGGGTTACGACTTTGGCCACTGAATTAACGGCTTTCTTCGTGGTGGAGATTTCGTGCTCCTCGCCTTCTAGCTTTTGGAAGATTTCATTCGTCGCTTTATAGAGAAGGAACAAGCCACCCACAAAGAGGATGATCGCCTGGCCAGACGGTGCGGCCTTCAGCCACGGATAGTCGATGTGCGTGAAGGGTTGCTGCAGCGAAATCAAGACCGAGATCCCGAACAACAGGATAATGCGGAAAACCATCGCCAGCATAAGACCGATATTGCGCGCCTTGCCCTGCTCCTCTTTAGGTAAGCGGGAGGCCGTAATCGAAATAAAGATGATATTATCGATCCCTAATACGATCTCCAAAAACGTCAATGTCAATAAACTGACAATACTATCTACTGAAAGCAATGATTCCATAAAAATATTTTTCTGCCGCAAAGATGGTGTGTTTCAGGCAGATAATCAAAGAAAAGGGCCTCTGAGACAAAATTTATCAACTTTTTTCAAACCCAGACTTGCATATTTTAAAATAAAATAAGATATTTGCAAACCAATTCAACGAAATGGTCCTATAGCTCAGCTGGTTCAGAGCACCTGCCTTACAAGCAGGGGGTCCTAGGTTCGAATCCTAGTGGGACCACAGAAACCACCTCAAATGAGGTGGTTTTTTTTATTTTACGGCAGGAGTAGCAAAGTAGGTAGCACGAGATGGGTTTTGGGTAGAAATAATTGGTGTTATTTTAATTTTAATACACTAATTCCTTCCTGTTTAATATAAAAACATAGAATTAATCTTCATAAGTTTGAATCCTAAATCAACAATAAATAAAATGAAGTTCCAAAATAAAATATCATATATAGGCATAACTATTATCGTGATAGTTTTTTTAGCTCTACTCTTGATGCTTATTAAATATTTAGAAACTTTATACATTAATGAATATATATATATCAATAACCCATTTGATCTTAAAGTAGCCAATATTATTTCACCGTTTTTAGGCATTTTATTAACTTCCTTATTCTCAATAGTTACTTCGTTTTTTTTATACATAAACTATATTGAGTTAGTTAAAACAAACTCAATGAATAAAGAAAAACAAGAAAAAGAGTTATCGTATAAAATAAAAAGTTTGTATTTCGATGAAATACAGTCTTCGTACTTAGACTTATTGAAAAAAGGAATATTTAATGAGCCGAATGGAGAAACAATACACTATTTTAATACCCCAAATCACATTAATTCCTTGAGTAATATAATTGAAAATAATATTATGGTACTTAGACATATACCCGATATGATAGAAATGCACAATGAAAATATATTAAAGCATCTACAAAAACTTGAATTTCTTTCTGTGATTATTTTGAATTCCGAAATCCATATGCAAATAATTGAAAAATTAATTAAAAGTAAGTTTATTGCTCAAACAGAGAAAATATTAATTTATTTATCAATTTACAGAGATGGCGAAAATCATTTTGGGGATTCAATTATTGAATTATATTACAAATGGGGTGGAAAAACTGGGGATAGTTTAGATAGAATTGAGTTATAATATTCACTATTAATTAAGTATTTTATTCCGAGAAATTGAAAAAATCCATAAAAAATCCACCTCGTTTGAGGTGGATTTTTTATATTTTACGGTGTATTAGCAAAGTGGGTAGCACAAGTGTAGGTACAATCGATTTGTATCTTTGTTTAGTTTTAAACAAAATATTTTGTGAATAACTCTAACTTTTAATGATTCGCTTCAAATGTTTCTACAATTAATAATATATTTGATAAAATGAATTCTAAATAAGAATGTTAAGTAAAATAAAAATAAAAGGATTTAAATCAATCCGGGAACTTCACTTAGAATTAAAACCAATTAATATCTTAATAGGAGCAAATGGTGTAGGTAAATCAAATTTTATTTCATTTTTCAAATTAATTAACAATTTATACGAACAAAGGTTACAACAATACTCTCTTAAAAGTGGTATTAATAATTTATTGTATTTTGGCCGAAAAAACACAAATGAAATAGAAGGTTATTTAGATTTTAAACCCAATAATGCGTATTCTTTTTCTCTCGAGCCAAGTGATGACGGATTATTATTTATTACCAAAGAATCTAGCATTTATCACCCAGCTCCTAATAATAAGGCATTTTATGAAAAAAATATCAAAGAAAGTTTAATCAAGGACTCAACAACAAGAAGAGACAATTTTTTAAGAAAACATTTAGAGAGCTATAAGATTTACCATTTTCATGATACAAGTATTTCAGCCCCATTACGAACCCCTTGTAACCTTAATGATAATCGATATCTAAAAGAAGATGGAGGAAACTTACCTGCCTTTTTATATTTCCTTAGTCAAAAACACCCAATTGAATTCAATCGAATTGAAAAAACAATAAAATCTGTTGCCCCATTTTTTGAAAAATTCAACTTAAAACCTGATTCATTGGATGAAAATAGAATTACTTTAGAATGGATAGAAAAAGAATATGAAGATTCATATTTTAATGCTTTACATTTATCTGATGGGACTTTAAGATTTATAGCATTAACCACATTATTGCTACAACCAAATCTTCCAGAAGTAATAATCATAGATGAACCTGAATTAGGACTTCACCCATTTGCCATTAAAAAATTAGCACATTTAATAAAGTCTGCTTCAAAAAATCGGTGTCAAATCATAATTTCAACACAATCAGTAACTCTTTTGAACAATTTTGAAGCTGAAGATATTATAACAGTCGATAAATCTGATAATCAATCCATTTTCAAAAGAGTAGACAACAATGAACTCACAAATTGGCTAAAAGATTATTCAATTGGAGAACTTTGGACTAAAAGTGTTATAAATGGTCAACCATAAATGAAAAGACTGATTATTATTGTAGAAGGTCATACTGAGGAAGAATTTGTTCATTTGATATTAACTCCTTATCTAAAAAAATTTGGAGTACAATTAATTGATTGTTTTAAAATTAAACACTCAAACGGTGGTCTAAATAAATACGAACACCTTAAAAAGGATATATTAAATTGCGTAAATGATAGCAATTGCCTAGTGACAACGCTTGTTGATTATTATGCTCTTCCAAAAGATTTCCCACAATTTAAATTCGCACATGAAACTTATTCTGATAAGCGAATAATACTTTCACATATAGAGCAATCAATTATCACAGACATTGAAATTAGTCTTTCACGACAAATAGATAATCTTTTACCTTACATTCAATTACATGAATTTGAAGCATTAGTGTTTGCATGTTCTGACGGAATTTCCAAATTCTTTATCCCAAGACACGTAAACACTCAGGAGTTAAAAAGAATAAAAAGAGATTATCCAAATCCGGAAAATATAAATAATGGACCCAATACAGCTCCATCAAAAAGATTAATTAGAATTATCACTGGATATGATAAAGTTATCGATGGAGTCAATATTATAAATGAAATTGGTATAGAGACTTTAATTGAAACCTGCCCAAGATTTAAGATTTGGATAGAAAACATAATTGCAAAGTTCACTAACTTGTAATCTTATTGGCACAAATTCACCTCTAATGCCTTTACCTTTTCAATCACTCCAGTCAACGCACTCTTATTATTATCTTTCAGGTAGATCTCTAACGTAACAATTGACTTATGACCTGTAATCAAACAAACAGTCTTCAAATCTATTCCCAACTCCATAACCAATTTCGTAGCTAAGGTGCGTCTTGCACAATGAAGAACCAACAATTGGTAACGTTTCAAAGTCTTTTTAATCTCGATTCCACCCTTTGTATACTTAATTTGAATTGAACGATTAAGACCAGGAACCAATTTTCCGATCTCCTTAATTTCCTCGTTCATAGTCTGCTCGTTAACCATCTTGGGGAAACAACCATTGTACTTGTCCAAAATACGCTTAGCCATAGGAAAGATAGGTATATGAATTTCAGACCCTGTCTTCTTGTTATGTAGTGTGATAATTTCATCATCGCCTCTTTCAAATGAATTGAATTGGGGAAAATCGGAAATTCGAAGACCTGTCCAACAAAGAACCAAAAACTGGTCACGAATAAGTTCTCGTTGGGGATTATCAGAAAGATCTAACTCATACATATCATTCAACTCATCATTATCTAAAGCAATGCTTGTGGATTTTTCTTTTGGTATCTTGATACTGTATTTAATAAATGGATTATGTGGCAAAATCCCACGTTTGGTATATAAATTGATGAATGTCTTAAGGTTCTTCAATCGGTCCCCAACTGTATTCAATTTCAAATTCATCACATTTGTAAGGTAATTCTCGAAACTTAAAATGAATTCACGTGTAACGATTTCAACATTTGTAATACCCTTCCGACGATACTTTTGAAAACGCTCAAATTCACGAATCAAAGATTCATAGTTATCTATGGTACCACGTTCGAAACGCTTCCCATTATTTAATTCTTCGCCATTCATACGTTCTTTAATTGTCTTCCAAATCATAGGAATCATTAAAATAGTATTTTTGGGTTTAAAGTAGTCCTCCAACTTTGTATCAGACTTCAAATAGGTGACAATATCATCTTTGGTTGGATTTGATTCATTAATACGTCTAAACTCACGATAGAATCTATCTACCTTATTCTGAAATTCATTCAAGTCACTCTGGATGTATGAGTTCTCTTGTTTACCCCTCGTCAACTTCATTCCACCATTTTCCCATTCCTTTGGACTGACCTGCAAATTTGGTAAGGTTAAGACGATACGATCCATTCCATCGAAGTTGATTGATACACCAACAGATGATTTTTCTTTTGTTTTTGATTTAATAAAAAATGTAACGGCCATTATGCTGCTTGATTAAATGATACTTGTTTTTTGTTTAACAATTGGTCAATTTCCTTGGAGGATATCAATACTTTACGTCCAACACCTTTATTTGTTAAAAGACCTTGGTTAATGTATGAACTTACTGTGTTGGGTCTCACATTTAGAATCCCTGCAGCTTCATCACGTGTATAAATTACTTCTGGCATATTGATACGTTGAATAAGTTCATCGAACTTTTTATCTAACATCTTTGACAACACCCACTCTAATTGATTTGAATCTAACTGATAGATTGGTCTTTCTTGAATTTTCATAATAAAATAGATTTTTGAAGGACGTAGCGCTAGGCTACGCCCTTTTGAGTTAATAATCAAATTAGTTTTTATTCTTTTGAGGGAACCAGAGCTCCTCATTTTGGGGATTATTTAACCACTTAATCATTTTATTTGTCCGTAGTATATTCCCATATGTCTTATATCCACTTTTAGCCGTTTTTTTTTGGATTATTTATATGTTTAATCAATAACTCATAGTCCTTCTTAGTTGAAAAATAAAAGCTTTCTTTCTCATTTGGGGAATTTTGCTGGATAAGAGTTACCGCTCGTTTTTCGACATTAAACGTCTTTTCAATTTCATAAGTAACAAATGGAGACCCCTCATGACTAACTTTTTGAAATTCAAATTCCGTATTTGAATTCAAAAATGATTCCAACTTGCTTAATGTTTCGACATTCGATTTTGACATATTTTTCATATTATTAATATGGTTGACCTCTTACCACCAAAAGGTTAAAGTTTGATGAGGGTTTATTATCCTACACCCACAGGTTTTTACTATTTTGACACACAAATCCCCCTACCCATCATTTTGATGAGGATTTCAATATTCCAGATGTTTGATTTGGATATCTAAATCACGGTGATGTTGTGACTTTTATGCGACTAATTCATATTCCTTTTGTGTCTCGATTTGAAATATTGCATCAGAATTATATTCCTTTAAACTTTCAGCCAAAACACGCTTGGAAGTATTCACATTGTTTTGATATAATTCGACTCCACAGTAGCGATAACCCATCATCAATGCCGTTGAACCTGTACTGGCAATTCCATTGAAGGGATCAAAGACCAAAGGGGTATAATCTTCAGTCGGTTTAGGACAAAATGTCGCAAGGAATATTGCAGGTAGCATTTGTGAGAATGTCGCTGGGTGCCAATCTTCTCCTTCCACATGTTTGATTCGGGAAGTATTAGTTTGAACCGATACAATGTCATGCAATTCATTCTCACTCATAATTGTTCGCAATTGTTTGTAAAAGTTGGGGACATAGTAATTTACGCCTTCCCAGCCATAATCTTTACAACCTCTTGACACTGAAAAATCAGTAATATCCTTCTTGATTTTAAATCTATTGAAGTAAAAATCCTTGGATTTAGCAAAGTGAAGAACTACTTCATAGCTTGGTTGAAAACGGTGGTTTTGGTTCGATATAGGTTTATTAGAATCCTTCTTCCAAATAATTCTATCAACGTAGAACATTCCTCGGCTAACCATTTCCAAAACAACATTTTCGATTACAGCTAGACACTGACCTTTGTCATACGTCTCTCCTAAGTTTATGAACATATTTCCCGAGTCTTTAAGCCGTCTGTACGGCTTCATTAAGGAATCTACTAGTCGTTTTGCGTATAACCTTGGAGTGGCTTCCCATCCCATTTCATTTGGATCATCCCCGTAGCGTCTTAGTTTGTAATAAATTGGGCTGGAAAATATTACATCGAGTTGCATATCCTCTGGAAGTTCGATTTCCTCAATACTGCCTTGAATAATTTCATAATTGTCAGTTTTGATTGGATAAACTTCGATTTCTGTAAAACCCTCGTTTCGTTTATAATTGAAAGTGTCAATTAATGAATCAGCCTTATCCTTTTTAAAATGACCTGCTAGAAATTTTGAAAGGATATTTGACTCTTCCTCTTTTTTGTAGCTGTAATCTTCTCTAGCTAACGTTTCTACAACATAGAATGCCTGTGAGATAAGAATATCGCCTGAAAACACTCGCTCTACAATATTTAACGGGTCTCCATTTTTCATTGTCCAAGTGATAATATTCATCATCATGATTACATTACTACGTGACCAACCTTTCCCAAGTGATGTACTAAGAAAATCATATCGTTTGTTGCGATCACGTAAAGGATTCTCATCTCCATTCGCTAATCTCAAAATTGAGATGAACTCCCTCATTTTTTCCTTTGCTGTTTTTTCCTTTTTGATTTGAGAATGAACAATTAGGTCGCAAAGCGAAAAATCTTCAGCAGTCGTATCGATGTTTAGAACGATAGCATCGATTTCATTTTTTTCTAAACAAAGTAGAGCGGTAAGACGTAAGACACCATTGATAACATAGAATTGTTGATCAACTTCGACAACTGTAATCGGTTCAATTTGACCGAACTCTTCGATACTTGATTTTAATGTATCGACTTCTAAAGTACGACTTGTGTAGTCATACAAATTTTTCATCTCCTGTGGGATGACAACTTGAGAAATATTCAGTTTTCTAACTGAATCGGGGTATTGGGTTTTGCTTTCCATTTCCTTGGGGTTTAGCGTGAAAGAATACCCAAAGGTCTCATTTTGAAGAATGCACTTTTTAGAAAAACTGGCGCCTTATTTTCAAAAATGATATAATTATTTTTTATTCAATTAACTCCATCAATCCCTTTTCTATTTCAATCTTTACACGTGAATTCTCTGGCATGATACTATAGAAGTGCTTAGTATTATGGTGATCTATTGTTGAAAATGAACCAATTTTAAATAACTCAGCTAGCTCATTTCCAGCGACTTCTTCAATAGATTTCTTTATTTCACTTCGCTTATCCTTCACATATTTTTTCATCTGGTCTAATTCTCTAATAGTAGTTTGATTACCAACTTCATCAACGGAATACCCCATGAATGTTTGAACAGCTTTGTCCGACCCCGTCTTTTTTAATGCAAAATAAATATTTCGAAATTGGTCAATATGAGACCTCAGATATTGAACAGAAATCTCCTTTCCTCTATGTAAAATGGTGAAAATGTAAAAAGTAAGATGAATGTAATCTAACATGACTATTTTATCTCCTAATACAACTTTCCCCTTTTCCGTTATTGTCATTTGTGGGATATCCATTTCTTGTATGACGGATTTGAAATCCAATAACTCATCCCGGAATAGATTCAAAAACCTACTTATTTGATCTATTTGTTCTATTGAAGTTCCATTGTTTACCGCAACATCTAAACATGATTTACAAATATGGCCTGCCCGCAATTTGAATTCAATCTCATATTCATTTTTACAAAAGTCGTTTATGCACCCTTTGGCTCTATCATGGTAATAATCATATCGTTCAAAATTATATCCCGATAAGGATTGGAAAATATTTTCAATAATTTGATGAGCAATTGCGATGTGTATTTTTCCAGGAGTATGTTCTTCCCATCCATAGGTTCGAACAAAAACGTTTTTCTTGTTGAAGTAACTAAACCAGTTCTTGCCAAAAAATGCTAAATCTAGTTTATGAGAAGTAAGTATGACATAAAAATCACCACTATCATAATTAGATGCTGACCTTCCTTTTTCTGCAACTTTGTTCAATGAATCAAAGGTTATTGGAATTTCCTTTTGATCAAGATTAACATCTGGTTCTAGGTCCTTAGATCTTAAAAGATCAATTTGACTGGGATTTATTGGCCCTTTCGTTTCCCCCAGTAATTGAACTACTTTTTTGATAAGCTGTTTACTTACTTCTGGTGTTCCCGTTACATATACGTTCATGGTGCATTTTTTCTAAAATTTAGCAAAACAATTATTGAAGTGCAATAATCTTGAGATTTCACACGTTCAAAACCCGGTGATTTTGACCAATTAATTGAATGGAATTTTGACGGTACAAAGAGTTAATTCTAAAGCGGTCGTAACACTCCCTTTCTACGTTGATGAGTTATATATTCTATATTTTTTGCCGGAGAAATCTATTCATATTTTCCTGAACAAATGTTAAGTCCATTCGGACTTCAAAGAAGTTTGAGAATCCATAAATATCATATAGTTCTTTGTTGCTTTTAAAAATATGGCAATTATCAAAGAAGCTGGAACCCAAAAAATGATCAAGAGCACCGCAACAATTTTGAAATTCAACAAGAAATGGATTTGATATTGTTGATGGATCAGTATTAATTAATTCATTTAATTTTGAACAAGCATCTTTGTTCCGGCAATCATTAATCTCAACTGAAATATTATCGGTTGCCCCAGTATAATGTAGTTCTTCTTGTATTTGTATATCTGTATTAGTAATTGTATTAGTTGTGTCGGAATCTCGACACGTGGTGTCCTGAATCTCGACACCTACCTGTAATGAATCCCGACACGTGGTGTCAGAATCTCCGACACCTACATGAATAGGATTTTCAACTGAGGTGTCAAAATTTCCGACAGGTATTTTAATTAACTCCCAAAAATTAGCTGTCAATGATGTCTTTTTGCCATGCCCCTTTCTTTCATTTATTGTTATAAACCCCATCTTTTCTAGCTTTTTACTAATGCCATTAGCTGTTTGTCTGGATTTATTTATGATTTCAGCAAAATGGTTATCACTTGCGATACAACCTTTGGGTCTTTTAACAAGTGAAATAATTTCAGCGAGGATGAGTTTTTCATCACTTTTAAGATTAGGATTTAAAAGGATATTATAAGGAACATTCAAATATCGTTCTGACATATTAAATAAAAATCCCCCATTGTTAGTTGGTAACAGACAACTAAAACAATGAGGGGGGTAAGTAATTTCTTATGTACTTGAATTGAACCTGTTACCCTTCAACTATGTACTTTTATAAAGTATAAAGGAAAAAAATTAGAAAGGGAAGGGAGCAATGCTAAGGAATTGCTAAGAAATATGTCCACAATACAGGGGAATTAAAATCCGTTTTTGTCGTAAAAGAGCGGTATGCAATTATGCATCTATCCAATTCAATGAATTTGGGATTTCAATACAATAATCCGGCATTTTCGTAGTATTATAGGTATCAAATTGTCGTAATATACATACGTGGGAATTGTCCCTTATTTAAAGTATTAGCACATTAATCAAAATTTTCTATGGATTTAGAAGAATTCAAACCAGTAAGGCCTTATAAAACCCTTTCAACATTAACCCACCAAGAATTCACTCTATTGATTACTTCCCATGACCCGACAGCAGTCGAATGGAGAAGATTACATAAAATGGAGTTTGAGATTAGTCTAAAAGCAAGCGACTTATTAAATGACTTCTTCAAACGTAATACAGATTCCTAATATTAGAGTACACTTTTTATTGCGCTTCGATAAAATTCAAAAAGTGGCTCAAAAATGCAGCATTAGCGGATTATTCTCTGGAAATTAGCCTTAACACACAATCAAGCTAATTTTATGAGTATTTCCATCCTTTATGTCCGTTGTAGTACAATTGAACAGAACTCTGACCGGCAACGTGTCAATGAAAATGATTTTGACAAAGTTATCGAGGACCGGTGCAGTGGTAGTCTTTCCATGTTTTCAAGAATTGGAGGGGGCGAACTTAAAAAACTCATTGACTTGAACATCGTTTCAAGTATTTCAATTTGGCAAATTGACCGTTGTGGAAGAGACCTACACGACATTCTTTCGTTTATAAAATATACGACAGAAAGAAAAGTGCCGGTTAGGTTCATTAACCAAGGGCTCTGTACAATACATGAGAATGGAGAAGAAAACCCAATATCCAAAATGGTGATTTCGATTTTAGGGGTAGTAGCGGAGATGGAAAGAAAACTGATATTGGAAAGGCAAAGGGAAGGGGTCGCTCTAGCAAAACTCAAAGGGAATGTATATTTAGGAAGAAAACCCAATACCAAAGAAGACCCGCTGAAATTTCTTTCCAAAATAAAGAACAAGCGAGCCTTAGAACTCCTCAAAAAAAACTACAAAGGTTCTGAGGTTGCTAAGATTACTAGTTTGAACATTAATACAATCACCAAAATCAAAAAACTTATGATTGGGTTTGAATAACTCCCATTTCAACATAAAACCCAGTAAACTTACCAATATGATCGTGGTTGATCACACTAGCCCCCGGCCTCCCCGGCCTGCTGTATCCCCAATTATATTAAGGGTCAAAACCCTCAAAATAGGGGTTTCAATCACATGAGGTAACAAAAATTCTGCAAAAATTTTGACAAAATTGAGACTTGCCCTCCCAGTAATTATTTAGATCGTGCGTAGATAAATTATTCTCAATGTATAATGAGGCCAAGATATTTGCAACAGTCATCCAGATAATAAGAACTTAGCTCCCGAGCCTCTCTCTCGTAGTCATTATCATAGTAACCTTTTCGTTTTGACAATAAATTGTATCGAATGCTGTCCTGAGAATTTCGAATTTGAAGATGATGGACATACTCATGGAGAAACGTTTTCACATTGCCACTAAGTGAATCATTTCTAAGGACATACATCATTATTTCCTTTTTTGAATATTCATAATAACCAAGAACGTTTCCATTTTTATTGAAACTAACTTCAACCTTGGGTTTAACCTTTCTTTCTTTTCCTAGTCTAATGTTTTGCTCGCACCAAGAAAGAACTTCCTGAAAGAAATCACGGTACTCTATTTTGGTTATGGGATGCTTTCTAATAGGTTTAGTAGCATGTCTCGTCACCACTGTTTCAGGGACTGGAATAAATGTTACCTGGGGTTCTGAAGGGGGTAATGGTTTTATTAACGTATTTGAGGTTGGTTTGTACTCAAATTCTAAACAAACCCTGAATATGAGTCCCAAAATAACTATACCCTCATATAATAAAAATACTAAATCACCTGTTTCAATCTTCATATTGGCTAATATCCTAGATACATCTGAATATGCCATATTTTAACTATCCCAGTATGTAAATTTGGGAATGTATTATCCTTCATAGGGGAGTATTATAATTCTCCCGTTTTCAGCTGATTTGAGAAAGCATCGGTTAATGAATCTGGTATTTCCACTTCCATCATATTAAGTGTTTAAATGTAAATAAATAGTGATGGTCGAAACCCACAAATTTTCTACTTACACACTTTACGGGATGGTGCCAAAATAATTAAAAGTGGGTATTCCGTTGCAATGTACACAGATGATGCTTTGATGAAATCTGTATTACTGGATATTAACCAAGCCACTAAAAAATGGAGTATGCATATACATAACTGGAAAATTATTTTAAACCAGTTTTTGGCTATATTTGAAAAAGGATCCGAATTTAAATGCCCCCCCCTATTTTCTTCTTACACAGTTAATGGGATAGCGTAAAAAATTAAAACAGAATCTTACAACTTAAGACATGATATTCAAAGATAAAGTTGCTTTCTTGTGTTATATTACTTCTTATGAAAATTATGGGCCAATTAAAGTCCAATTCCATGGATCTGTTGAACTTTCAATTAACCCGATAGAATCATCAAAACAGCTTCCTGAGAATATTTATAATACACTATATGATATCATATGGTACCATTTCTTTGACACAACTGAATTATTAGGTTATTCAAATTATAATATTTCATATTCTGAATTCACATTAAAAAACAATAATGGAGAATTAGAGATGGTTGATTCTTATTATAATAGCTCTCATCAATCTGAAAAAAACGAAATGATTGAGCAGATCAAAGAATTACTCTATGAAGTGCTTCAAAGAGACTACATGTTAGTTATTCATATCTCTGGGAACTATAGGAAAATTCAAGATATTGAAATAATAAGTTATTATTTGGGAAATTATGACCATGATGAAATTGAAAGTGAAATTTATGACGAATTACTAAAAACTAAAATTCTACAATCGCTAAGAAGCTGGTCTAAAATTTTTAGCTACGAAAGCTCATGTGGAGAATATGATTTCGATGAATTTGAGTTAGATTTTTCTATATCGTCGTACCCCAATCATGACACTTGGTGTAATTTTTATGAAGTAAGTAAAAGTGAGTTAATAGACTTATCAGTTTTAGACATCAACTCAAGTGAAATTGAATTAATTTAAACCCAAAACTCAATTTAAGGATGATATATCGCAATTTTCGCTAATTTCTTATTTTTCATAAAATTAGTTACGCATGTATAATTCTAGCACATTAATAGGTAAATTTAAATTTAATTGAAAAAATGGAAATTGAGATTTTAAAAAATAGTAAGAATAAATATGGTCAATATTTTACTCCGGAAGTAATTGTCGACTTTATGATTGATCTTGCAGATTTATCTAAAAATTCTAAAATATTAGAGCCTTCATGTGGTGAAGGGATATTCATTGAAAAGCTATTAAACCGCGGATATCAGCAAATTGATGCATATGAGATCGACAAAACGCTAGCGAATGAATTTTCTTTTGTAAAATATGAAAGTTTTATTTCTGCTGAAATTATTGAGAAATACGATTTAGTTATTGGAAATCCTCCTTATATAAGATGGAAGAATCTTGAAGATGAGTTGAAATTTGAGCTTTCAAATAACCAACTTTGGAACCAATATTTCAATTCATTGTGTGATTACCTTTATATATTTATATTAAAATCAATCGAAGTATTAAATGATTCTGGTCAATTGATTTTTATTTGTCCAGAATATTGGATGAATACCACCCATTCAATTACTTTACGAAATTACATGGTAAAAAATGGTTATTTTGAAGAAATCTACCATTTTAATGAAACGCCAATATTTGAAAAAGTTACAGTTTCAATTGTCATATTCAAATTTGTCAAGAGCAAAAAAACAATTTCTAATAAAATAAAAATTGCGAAATATTTTTCAAATCAAAAATTAACTCCCTCAATACTTGAATCTCTAAAAAAGAAATGCTCAACAGTTGATGCTGAATACATAGAAGTGAATCAGTTTTTGCCGAACTCCAGATGGATGATTCATTCAGATGATTTAAAAGAGAAGTTATTCAAATTTGAAGAGAATTGCTTGAAGCAATTTCAAAATAATCTCTATAGTATATTAAATCAAAATAGGAAGGAATTTCATACAATTGGAGAGATTTGTGATATTGGAAATGGATTAGTCAGTGGTCTTGATAAGGCTTTTCAAATTCATTCAAATAACTTGACGGAATTAGAAAAAACATCCACGATAAAGGTAATTAAAGCAAAGAATTTGATTCCTTATACATACGGAGAAGTTACTAATTATATTTTCATTCAAAATATTATCGATGAAAATATCTTGAGAGACCAGTATCCTAATTTTTATAATCATTTGAAGGATTATAAATCTGATTTAGAAAATAGATATCAGTATAACAGATCCATTAACTATTGGGAATGGGTATTTTTAAGGAATTTCAATTTATTCTCTAAACCATCAAAAAGAATATTTGTGCCATGTAAAGAGAGAATTTCAAACAAGAATTATTTTAGATTTTCGTTCGTAGAAAGTGGAATTTTCCCCACACAAGATGTAACGGCTATTTTTAAGAAAGATTCTACAAAAGAAAGTATTGAATACATTTTAGCATTTTTGAATCATCCGACAGTATTTGATTGGTTAAGATGCAATGGTATAGTAAAGGGAAATATTGTAGAATTTTCCGAAAAACCAATTTCGAGCATACCATTCAGAAAGATTAATTGGGAAAATCCATTAGAAGTTGAGCTACATGCTAGAATATCTAAATGTACCAATGATTATATAAGTGATAGTAATGATCAAATTTTAGTAGAAATAAATGAATTATTTGAAGAACTTTTTAATATAAAATGATGATTGTCGATTATAATAAACTAATTCAAGACATGGTTGGATCGACCGTTCCAAAGCCATTATCAGGAACGCTTTCTGGCCATGCAGCAGGAGAGCCATTTGATAAACATGTCTATTCAGAAATTAAAAAGCAATTACCTCTCAATACTTTTAGGCAGTACGAATACTTAAATGATTTATATAGCAAGCATGCGACTACAATAGGATTAGATGCAAGACAACAATTATTTGATTCTCCAAGTATATTGTTTCTTTTGAGTAGAGGAAAAGAAGCAACAAAAAAATGGTCGCTAGATAACCCTTTTGACGAAAAACAAGATGACACGGCAGATATACTTGTAGTTAAAGATGGTTTTTATGAAGTAATAGATATCAAGACAAGAAATTTGTCAAAAACGGCACAAGCGCCAAATATAATTTCAGCGTTTAAATTAGCTCAATTATGCGCAATAATGATTGAAAATAATGATTTCTACAATCTATCAATCAATTACTTTGAAGTTGATTGGTTATTGAATGAAAAAGAACTTGTTTGTAAGGGTGCGCATTATATCAATCTTTTTAAATCAAATCCAGAAAATTTATATATAAATTGGGCGGCTGCAATGCAAATTCAATTTCATGTTTGCAATTTAGATCAAAGCTTCATCGGCTCAATGGAAGATTGGACAAAAAGTTATTTGAAACATTTTGTTGCTCAGGTATATAGAAGATCAACATATATGATTGAAAAATATGCTAAACCATTTGAAAAATATATTTCATGAAGTGGTAGGTGACTTCAATAAGGTTCAGCAATGAAGATAAATGACCTGCTACCAGCCGTCGGGGTTAATAAATTTTCTTTTTCGTTCCTCCTCACCACTTTTCATCTCGTATTCTATCTGCTTTTTGATGTATGCCTTGATAGGAATTAAGTCAAGTTGGTTTTTTGACTTAACAACAATTGCAAGAATATTTTGCCACTCCTTGGCATAAATATCTCCAATAATATCATCGCCGCCATATGTTCCTCTGATACCTCTCCACCATATTTTCTTAAAATTTTCAATGTTGGGATTCAAACTTAGGTAATGTAAAAACGCTTCTTCAAAGAATTCTGTAAATGAATATCTTAAAACATCAAAAATGGGATTCATTTTTTTCTCGTCAGAATTGTAATCAGAAATAAAAACTTTCAGGAACGCTTTCGCTTTTTCTTTCTGTTTATCGTTAAGGTGATGGAAAAATATGATAATTGGATGATCCCAAATTCCATTGTATTGATTATTTTCTATCATTTGCAAAACTGCTAGCTTAACCAACTCATTGTATTGCTCCATGTCCCAAACAAAAGGAAGTTGGCTGTGGATATCCCTATTATGTTGATTCTCTTTGTCTATATAAAACGAGTCAATGTATTCTAATAGGAAAGCAGGTTTAATTTGAAGAAGTGCATTTAAACCTACATGTTGATAGTCAAAATGGTTACTTACTTTTTTCTCTTGCTGTATATATATTTTTTTTAGTAGATCAAAATTGTGTGCGAGAAATCCAGAATGCTTTTCAAAAAAATGATAAGACAAATTGATTCTTAAATTTTGAAATTCTATCTTTTTATAAACAATTGAAAGTATCTCTTCAATGATATTTTTTTCTTTGTAATTTATTATGTTTCTAATAATAGTAACTGTCATTAAGAGCCTTCCGGCTTTGTCTTTGAATTTTTTGGACTTAATCGGAATAAATTTTTCAAAGCTTTCTAATTGCAAGTAGCATCCTTTGTCAATTGATTTAATCGTGTCAAGCAATGCGGTTTTGTAAAAATTATTCGCAAGTTCAACGGGAATACAATCAAAGAACGAAAGTTGCCAATACAACCTGTATTCATGCTTCCAATTGTTAAGTAGATTCCAAAGTCGTAATGCCCATTGAGGGGATTTATTTACAATAACTTTAATTAATTTATATAGTGGGTTTATTCCCGGTGGGTAGTTTTCTAGAATACTGTTAAGTAGTTTAAATCCCAACTCATCATTTTTCAGAAAATTTTCCTCTCCAATGATGTCTAATGATTGGCCGATACTCCAACTATTATAGCCTTCAAGCGAAATAATGTTATTTATTGTTGTGTGAAGAGAAGCAAATTCAACTTCACTTTTAAATATAAATGAAGACCGAACATCCTGCTCTTTTAATTTTAGAAAATCATCATAGTCCTGTTTTCCTCCTAATATGCTCCAGTCTAATTTACGAAAATACTCATACTCTTTACTACTGAAAATTGCTATCAAATTTTGATAGCTTTTGTCATCAAGTTTTTCTCTATCAAGCATCGAAACAAAATCATGGATGAAATGAATGTGCTCAAAATTTGTTGGGTCAAGATTACTTTTTAAGAAAGGTAACAAAAGGGATAAATCTAATTCAAGAATTTCTGGAATAGCCTCGTTATATCCGGGTCGGAAGTTTTTGAGTATTGATAAAACTTGTTTCGGATAAGCTTTATAATTTTCAAATAAGGTTGTCCAAATAGATTTTCTAAAATCTTTTGTCACCTCATAAAACGGCAATGGGTATTGATAAAAAGTAATTGAGTGGTTTCTTCCGCCTTTTGTAATTTGAAAATGGTGAGAAAGGAATGTTCCAGCTAAAGCGAAAAACGCTTCAACATAGTGAGGTTGCTTATCTTTAAATTTTGCAATTAAAAGATTGAACAATTCTACTTGCCTTTTAAAGTCAAATCTGAGGTCGTCATAATCAAACAGCAATTTCTCTCTGATACGTCTGATAAGTTCAGGTAATGAATCGGGTTTTTTTCGGCAATATTCAAATGCTAATTCCAAAGAGGGAATAAAACTTTCTGTAAAATGGTTAAATATGTCGGCAAGAAAATCTAAAGTTTTGTCCCTGTCCCAAACAAAGTCATTCGTTTCATATTTTGAGTCATAAACAGGATTTTCAGATTCTGGAAACTGTTTTATCTGTTGATGGAAATAGCTAAGTGTTTCCTCTCTTTTGTAAAACCCAAAAAGTGAAAAGAATTCTAAAACTTTTTCTTCCTCAGAATAGACTGAATGAAGATACTCATCCAAAGTCCCATTTATTTTTTCAAGCACATTATCATAACCGAAAGAATTATTGGATGAAATGATTGTGTCGGAGAATCTTTTTTTCCAAACAGGAAAAAAAGTAAACAGCAATGTTTTGAATGAGAGGATTTCGTCTTTGATGAAAACTTTGTAAAAGAAATAAGTTGCCATCACCTGCTCTGAAACCCTAGCATGATTGTATTGAACTTCCACAAGTTCCCTTTTTTCAAGCTCGTCAATGGCTTCGTTGAAGTCGTGATAATCTAAATCAAAGTTTTTAAGTACAACTTCAATAAATTCCTTATTGCTTCGGTCAATGGTAAAGAAAAACGAAATTATACCAAGAGTTTTAATTAATGTCTTGTCACCAAAGATGTCAAAATCTTTTATGAAGGTCTGAAAGTATGAATCATACAAATCCGAAACATAACCCAATAAGAAGGATTCCTGTTTTTGCTTTGCAATCCTTGCAGCCATAACTGCTAATCTGGCATTTCCGTCTGCTACTTCAATAATTTTTTTTTGATACTTTGGATTTCTTATTTCGAAAGAATCGCTATTTATAAGTTCAGTAATTTCTACATCACTGAACTTCTTTAGAACTATTGTTTGTGGGTCATATTCATAGCACTCATTCGTTACATCATTTAGTGCATAGTCCCTGACTGTAATTAGAAGTTTGATATTGCCTTTCCGCTTCTCTTTAAATACACCCAAAATTTGTTTGAAGTTGAGAAGTTGCCTATTAGCATCATCAACTAACAATACATAGTTCTGCTCTTGTTGCAAATGGATTTTTAAATCTTCTGAGATGTCTTGATCTTTCTTAGAAACTGCAAAAGCAGAATAATCTTTATTAGAGGATAAAAAATTATCAAGTGCTTCAAGTGCAATCTTTGTTTTTCCAACGCCAGGAAAACCTGATATAATGAGTAAATCATTTGTTGCTAAAATATTTTCTATATCGGCTAACTCTGTCTTGCGATGTAAAAATATATTGTCTAATGGGGTTGAAAGTTTCCCAGCTTTGTTGTTATACTCGTCAATAAAATTTTGAAGTGGTAGAAGTTGTCCGGTGTCGAGTGGAATACCTAAAATGTCTTTAGCAAGAATTAAATATTTAGAGTAAATCTCTAAAGCCAACCAATCAAGTCCTATTAACTCTATATAAATGTGATTTGAAACCGCATATTGGGTTATTGCGGTTTCTTCTGCAACGTCAAGTCGTGAATTAAAGCAAATAATTATTTTATGAACTTGATTTGCTGGTACTCCAGTCTTTGTTGGGTCTAAACATTTTTCAATGTCTTCTATTATCTTGCTAACCAATCCATCAGCTTTTGTTGTGAATTCAACATACCGTAAACTTCCATCCGCAAGACGGAAGAAAGTGTCTGGTGTGCCTTTGACTGTTTTCTGTTTACCAAATTGGCTTCCTGTCCTGTTAATACTTGCTAACTCTTGTTCTCTAAAAGCTAAATATATATCGCATAGGTTTTGAAAGGCTGCACTGTCAATACCTAAAAGTTGTTGCTCAATAAGCTTTAATCGTCCATTCATGCCTTCAGTTTATTATGTGCGGTTGGGCAAAATTAAATTTGATGTTTTGTGACGGCAAGTGCGTAAGAAATAGATCTCTATTAATTTTGCGAAAGGTTAAATTTCGAGATGTTTTTCTTGTCTGTTCATTGTTGCATTGACGGTATTTTAGGATTGCAAGTAATTTTCTTATATACGAATCAAAATTTCATATATGCACCCCAATTGATAGGGTAATAGTGAAATTTTGATTCGTTTAAAATACAATGCAATATATTATATTGTTCTTCTAAATTATCTGATTAACATTTAATTTGTTGCAATCTTTTTGTACTATCATTAGTATGTTTCGTTTGTTTGATTTAGCTTTTAGATATTTTTCTAAAATTAAATTTAAAATTATTACATGTAAACTTCAACCAACATAACACCTACTTATCTGTGTAAGTATCCCTAAACAACAGACCGTTTAATATTAAACAAAGCTGTATTTTCAAGAAGTTAAGTTGTCTATAACGAGCTGCAAATACGATAGCACTAAGGAGTGATTTAACCAGATACTAATCCGTTAAGAAACTCAATATATACAAATAGATTAATCTGGTTTGGTTTTGATACGATTTAGATTCATTAGTATACAAATCGAGCCAACTAGTGGGACCACAGAAACCACCTCATACGAGGTGGTTTTTTTTATTGTCCTACATTTAGAGCTGCCCTTAGCTATTTTTGGTTAAAAAAACATAGCTTTATACGTAAAAAAATCCCCCAATGACCCTACTGAATAATTCTCTCAATGTTTTCAACGAGCCCTTACTGATTTGTGGAACGAGTCCTATGACGGGGGCTTATCGAGATGGTTGCTGTAACACGGGTGTGAACGATATAGGGACACATACGGTTTGTGCTGTGGTGACCCATGAATTTTTACAGTTTTCCAAAAGTAGAGGGAACGACTTAACCGTGGATTACCCCGCATCTGGTTTTAAAGGTCTAGTGGAGGGAGATAAATGGTGCCTTTGTGTATCGAGATGGATAGAGGCCTATCAAGCTAATGTGGCACCTCCTATCCTATTAAAGGCGACACATGTTAAGACTTTGGAGTACATCTCACTCGCGGAGCTGATGAAGTTTGAGTACCAACCTATGACAAATTAGTGATAAATGGCTAGTGCTGATTGTTGATACAAGGCAGACTTCATCAAAATATTTGTTGCTATTTTCCATCATTAATGAATAAAATGTATATTTGTGATGGAATTTACCAACAATAATGCTGAAATTGATATTTTAGCATAGATCTGGCAACTGAAAATGGAAAAAGGAATCAACTATTGGCACGCCATGAGCGACCCTGCGCTATTAGAAATGCTGGGTACGTTTATCCGAGAAACGCGATTGCAGCAGAATAAAACGCAGCAACAAGTGGCAACTGCGGCTGGTGTTAATCGTTCTACGGTTGTTCAAATAGAAAATGGTAGTAGCATCACACTTCTATCTCTAGTTCAAATTTTAAGGGCACTAGGACAACTTCAAATATTTCAAAATTTTGAGATAAAACCACTGCAGTTAAGCCCGCTCCAATTAGCAAAATTAGAAGAGAGTAAACGTCAAAGGGCGAGCAGAAAGAAAGAAGATATCACTGAAAAGTCTAATAGCGATTGGTAATATAATTATCCCCTTTCCAGAATTTCAATTAACTCAAACTTCTTGTAATTCAAGATTTAGGCGATTTTTCACATGTTTATCTTGTTTTTGTCTAAACGCGGTATTTGACAGAAGTTCATGTTCTTTTTCTTTCTCCAAAACTCGATACCAACTGATGGCGGGAATCATAGCATTTGAATGAAGTTCTAACCGGACTATGGTTTTTTCATTAGGTAACCGGCGCCTATTCAATATCAGACTAAGTTCAGCCTCTTTTAAATCAATGTCATTAGCGAACTTTTTATTGACCTTGTAATTCAACCTTATATATTTTCTCAGAAAAGATGCAAATGATAACTCCTGATCAAAGATTTCTGATTTAGCGTAATCTTCCATTAAAAAGCGTAATTGCAATACTTGGGCATATAATTGCTGATTGCCTGTGATTCTTTCTCTATTTTTTCTTCGAGCTTCAGCCAGTTCTATATCAGCTGATTTTCTTTCCTCTGGAGTTAGACGATTTTCAAATACAACAGATTCAGCTAACTCGGCTAAGGTAAATTTATTTTCATTCGTTTTCATACCTTGTATTCCTTTATAAGATTAAATAGAGAATTTGATTCTACATAAATTTGCCTACCAGCGTCTAACATCCCATATTGACTTATATAATATTTTTTCAGTTCAGTCTTGGGCAGTAGTGAAACACAAGCATCAGCACCAAACAATTTAATTGCTTCACGACATGCAAAGGCTATTAAATTCCCTGCAATTCGATCATATATTTTGTTTTTACCCATATTTTCAATTGAACAAGCTAATAACACAATTTCAATTCGCATTTCATCCCTATGTACTTTCAATGACATAAGTCCTAAGATTTCATCGCTTTCAATCAACCTAAGCTTGAATACATCATTTGCCTTTTGCTCTTCCCAGTTAAAATGATACCTAGATTTTGTAATATTCTTAAAATCCGAATCTTCTAATTGCTCAACGACAATATTTTTAGGCTCACCAGTCTTAAGAAGTAGTACCTCCATCATATAAATGTACTAAAATTATTAACAAAAATGTAAATTATTAACAAAAATGTAAATTTTTTAAACTGGGATTAAAGTACATTCAAAGGTTAGAAATAAGGTGTTTTATGAAAGAGAATATTAAATCAATTCATCTCAATTTCTTGGGTTTTCCCAGCCCTAGCACCATTTTAAGTGGGTATACGGAATTTCCGAACTACCACTTTTTCAGGCTGAACAAACTTAAAAAAAAGTAGGTGAGTAAACGAATGAAAGGAGGCCAAGAAATTGATAAATATTTCGAGTGATTTCTATGGGGCCACTAACACATAATTCGTACTTCGCCCGCCGGCTAGATCCTCCTTTAGTATTCCTTTTTCGATTAGGTCTTTGATATCGCGTAAGGCGGTGTCATGGGAGCATTTGGCGATTTTAGCCCATTTAGAGGTACTTAGGTTGCCATCGAAGTGGTCAAACAATTTGTTTAAAAGGATTCTTTGGCGTTCATTAATAGGGGTTTTGTCCATTTTATGCCAAAATTCCGTCTTCACCAGCAAGGTGCGGAGCTGTGAATCTGTTTCTAATAGCGCTAAGTGTACACAGTCTAGAAACCAATACATCCAATCTGTGATGTCCCCGTCGCTGTGTTGGACTTTTTGCAAGGTGGCATAATAGTTTTTTTTCTGGATCAGCATTTGACTGGACATGCTGTAAAAGCGTTCAGCTGATTTTTCTGATCTGGCCAAAAACAGGTCACTAATCGCTCGGGCGATACGTCCGTTTCCATCGTCAAAAGGGTGTATGATAATAAACCAAAAGTGTGCGACGGCCGCTTTTAGCACGGGATCCATAGGTACATCGCTGTTTAGCCAATCGATGAAAATGTCCATTTCTTTTGAGACCCTGGCGGCTTCTACCGCTACATAATGCACCTTCTCTTTACCCATGGCACCCGATACGATTTGCATTTCTCCCGTCCGGTAGCGGCCCACCTCTATTTTATAGGGACCACTATAACCGGTAGGAAAAAGTGCGGCATGCCAACCGCATAGACGTTCTTTCGTGATAGGGCTTAGAAAATTTACCGTTGCATCTAAAACCATATCCACTACTCCATCCACTCTCCTGTCGTCAGTGGCTAATCCACCCGCTTCGATTCCTAATCGAATCGCCACCGAAGATCGAACTTGATCATAGTTTAGATTTTCCCCTTCAATTTCAGACGATTTCACCACATCCAAAGTCAAGGAGTTCAGCTGAGCATCTTGTCTGGACAGAAACCCGATCGCAGACATTTGGCCAGAAATTTTACCTTGTAATAAGCGAACTTCCCCTAAAAGCAGATTTAGTTCTACTTCTTTCCAGGTGAAATTAGGCCAAGTGGGTGATTGATAGATGTATTTCGCCATGTTTAATTAATTCAATGCGGTAAATATATTGATTATTCTACGCAAAAATGCGTCGATTAAGGAAATTAATCGACGCAAGGTGTTTTATAAAATAAAAGCAATACGGTCTAAAATGGGATTACTTACTAAATCTGTTGACAAAATAATGAAAATATTTAATTGTAATATTTCCACAATCAAATACCTCTATAACCCAAATTAACCACACTTGATATCACATTATTTATAGAGTGAAAATATTAAAAAAATGAAATGGAAATACAATATAATCATTAAATAAATTTGATTATATTTACATTATGAGACTAATATTTCACAACGCCAATGAATTGGCAGCCAAAACAAAGGCCACAGTTCACTCTTCTGGAAAACTTGGATTTTCAATAGAAACCAATAAAATACTTGAATTGGATCAATATAAATTCATGCAGATCGCCACAAATGAAGACGATGAAAATGATTTGAATTTGTATGCAATCTTGCATAAAGACGAAATTGAGGGCGCCTTTAGATTAATTAAAGCCGGCTCTTACTACAATCTTAACACAAAAGGCTTATTCGATAAATTAAATGTCGATTATCAAAATACTACCGTCATTTATGATATTGTAAAATCAGATTATGAGGGTAGACAAATCTTAAAGTTGTTAAGAAGAGATATTAAAAAGAAAACCAAAGCTGCCGACAAAAAAGCTCAATAAAAAAAGCCGATATGTGCTAGTTACACAAATCGGCTTGGAAAAGTTAATCAAAGTTTGGACTCTGCGATTCTTAGGACTTGTCATCCTAAAACCTTTTCCGCCTTAAAGTAAGACAATCAAAATTATACAATACCAATCAAAACTCAATGGTATTTTTAATTTTTCTGTCTTATTAAAACTCGGCATCTACCTAGCCGTGTTAGGTATTACTTAAAAATTAAAAATATGTACAAAATCAAAATGAGTGTTGATTTCAAACCATTCTGGGTGTTTATTGCAGCAAATGGTGAAATTATTAGTTCAAGTGAAACATTTAATTCAATTGAATCGTGTAGGAATGGAATCAGAAGCAGCAAAGTCTCTGTTTCTAATTCAAATTTCGTAATTAGGATGTCACATAATTTAAAATATTACTTTGTACAAAAGGCAAATAATAATGAGATATTATGTCAGAGTCAAATGTATGTAACACGTCAATCATGCGAACATTCCGTGGAGTTAATCAAACGATTTGGTCCCAATGCTCAAGTGGTTACCATTTAACTTAATTAGGTTAAAAGTGTGCAACTAAATGTTGCACACTTTTAAATTGAAGCAACTAAATAGAAAAAATCAAATCCATTTCGCTGGCAACAAATCTAAATTGCAAGAATTGGATTGCAATCAATAAAAGTTCATTTAATTAAAAATTCAAATATATCAAATTTTTAATTTTCACAATTCAAGACCAGTAGTAGACTTTTAGTAAAAAATAAGTTTTCACTCTAGCCATAGAAAAATCGGTATCACGAGAGATTAATTTGTTAAAATTTTTAAATCTCAAAATTCCATCTATTAATCAATACTTTCCCCTACTCCATCTTATCCTTTTTAGCTCTATTAAAATACCTTAATACTAACTGAGCATTATTGATCTCCGTTTTACCACCCTTTGAATATGGGATAATGTGGTCTACTTCAGAATCTTCAATTGCTAAGATTTGTTGCCCTGAAATAGCACAATAAGGCTTTGCATTAAATAAATCTTGTTTTACTGAGAAAGGGAAATTTCTTTGCGAATAAGAGGGATCTCCTATGATTGACTCGAGCATATCCATATAAATACGGAAGCGCTTTTTTAATTTATCGGTATCAGAGGTTTGCCAAATTAAAAGCTCTCTGAATTGTTGATTATTAATCATTAAATCTATTAATCCCTCTCTAATTAAGTCTGCTTTGGCTAGAACATCATTCTTTGAATAGTTGACAAATCCAACCATCTGTAAATCATACAATGCCATATTAATCTGCGAATCGCCCCATTTACCTGTTTCACCACTTTCGCCTGGCATATACCTTCTGAATGCCATCTCTCCGAATACTAACTTTACCAAATCGAGACAGTGCTCAAAACGAGCTTTGTATTCCTTCTCCTTTGATAGAGTTAAATCTCTATTATCACGCAATTCTTTATTAGAGAATTGCTTCATTGAGGACTTATAGTTTAAATATGACTTTTCTGAAAGCGCAAAGAATCTAAGTATCATTCCACGGTAAATCATCCGCTTTTTAAAATTATCTTTCCTAACTAAACCGTGAAATACCTGATTTTCACTTAACTCAGCAAGTAAGTCAATATACTTGCCACGGTAAACAGTATTACGAATTTCGTCTTCGTTTAATTTTGTAGAACCTGTATTTAACCGTTCAAAAATCTCAAACTTAATGTCAGAATTAGACTCTTTCTTGATGATAATGGAATGAATCGTTGTACTCCTTATCTTTTTTTGAAGCTCGGGGTTTAGATCCGTAAATAACTTTCTATTTAACTCAGGCAAAACCTTCAATCCAGAGATCTTGAAAGGTCGATTATCTGGAAATTTCCCTTCTAGGAATGATAAAAATGAAGTTAATCTTTGCTGGCCGTCAATTACCGAATAACTACCATCTTGTTCCTCTGCTAAATAGACAACAGGGATTGGCACATCCAATAAAATGGATTCAATAAGTTTACTTGCAATTAAATCAGTGGCAACATAATTACGCTGATAATTAGGCTGAAGAGCTAACTCTCCATCATTCTTCATCGTTAAAAATTCACGGATGGAGAAATCCTTTGCTTGCCATATGATCTTTCTCTGTCCAGCCTCTATATCTAAATCAACATCGTCTTCAATAATGTCGTCTATTTCTTGTTCTTCTTCGTGGGATAGGTAATTTTCTTCCATTATAGATATAATTAAATTTAATTTTGCCAAAATCAATAAACAGTTAAGGTTCCGCAACCATCCTTAATTCATCTCTGTCTCCGATATTATAATTAGTACTGCTATGTGAATAATCCGTTGCCAACAACTTAGCCTGTTCAATCACCGTTTCGGTTGCCTTCAACTCCATGTCAGGTGGGTATCCGTGTTTACGTAAAATCTTTTTCACTGCAATCCTCATTTTGGCTTGAACATTTTCTCTAACAGTCCAGTCTATAGAAGTATTCTTTCTAACGGTATCAACTAACTCGCGTGCAATGTGTCGAAGAATTTCATCTCCTAAAACCGCAACTGAACTGTCATTTACTTCCAATGCTGAATAGAACGCATATTCTCTAAAGTCGAGACCTAAATCCTCACCACGTCTATCTGCTTCCTTAATTTCTTTGGCAAGACGAATCATTTCATCTATTACTTGTGCTGAGGTGATAAGATTATTTTGATAGTTCTTAACTGCACTATCCAACATCTCTGAGAACTTCTTGGATTGGACTAAATTGACCTTGGTTCGAGTCTTTATCTCTCCTTTCAACAACTTCTTTAGTAACTCCAATGCCAGGTTCTTGTGGGTCATTCCTTTGACCTCAGCAAGGAACTCGTCAGATAGAATAGAAATGTCAGGTTTCTTGATACCGGCAGCATCAAATATATCAATAACATCCTCTGAAACGATTGCATCAGACAAAATCTGTTTGATTGCAGTCTCCATTTCCTCATCAGATTTACCACCTAACTGGGTAACTTTAACAATCCGAGCCTTAATTGCTTGGAATAGACCAACCTCATCTCGAATATCAATTGTATATTGATGTGGTACGGATATGGCGAAGGATTTGGACAAAGCGGTCACTGAATTAATGTACCTGTCTTTCCCATTCTCCAATCCTAAGATGTAATTGGCGGCTTGTATTGGAAAATACAACTTCTCCTTAGGTGTTAGAGAGAAGAAAGATTTGTAATCAAACCCTTTCTGTACAGTCTTATCAAGAGGTTGCTCAGAGAACATTTGAGACACAATCTCATATTTTCCCATCATTACATCCGCAGCTTCGTCTTGATTAAATGCTGGTTTTCCTTTACCTCCACTATCGGTATAAAGTGCTAATGCTCGTTTTAAATCGTTGGCAATTCCAATGTAATCAACCACCAGTCCACCTTCCTTATCTTTGTAAACCCGGTTAACCCTGGCAATTGCTTGCATCAGATTATGACCTTGCATAGGTTTGTCAAGATACAATGTGTGCATAGAAGGAGCATCAAAACCGGTTAACCACATATCTCTTACAATAGCAAGTTTCAATGGGTCTTTAGCGTCTTTAAGTCTTTCACCTAATGCTTTCCTCTTGGCCTTATTTCTTACATGTGGTTGGAAGTTCAATGGGTCTGAAGATGAACCTGTCATTACAACCTTAATCGTTCCTTCCTTATCATCGTCACTATGCCAATCAGGTCTTATCTTGATAATTTGAGCATATAGGTCGACACAGATTCTACGGCTCATACACACAATCATTGCCTTTCCATCTAAGGTCTCATTTCTTGTTTCGAAATGTTTAACAATATCTGCGGCAATCAATTCAAGTCTGTGTTCATTTCCTACGATGGCTTCTAACCTTGCCCACCTTGATTTCAGCTTATGTTGATGTGATTGCTCTTCTGACTCAGTTAGTTCTTCAAATTCTGCATCTACTCTTGGCTTCTCTTCCTCCTTTAAGTTAATCTTTGCCAAACGGTTCTCATAATAGATTCTAACCGTTGCACCATCTTCCACAGCTTGTTGAATGTCGTAAACATCAATATAGTCACCAAACACCGCTTGAGTATTCTTATCAGTGTTTTCAATAGGTGTGCCGGTAAAACCAATAAAGGAAGCGTTTGGTAGCGCATCCCTCATGTGCTTAGCAAATCCATCCATAAAGTCGTATTGACTCCTGTGAGCTTCATCAGCAATCACCACAATGTTTCTACGGTCAGATAATTGTTCGAATTGACCCTTGATGTTCTTGGTTTTGCCATCACCAATATCAATCTTCTCAATTACTTCAGGTAAGAACTTTTGAATGGTTGTGAACACAATGCCACCTGAAGTTACACTCAATTTCTTCTTTAAATCATCACGATTTTCTGCCTGAACAGGTGTTTGACGAAGAATATCCTGACTAAGTGAGAATGTATCAAACAACTGGTCATCCAAGTCATTTCTATCTGTCAAAATGACCAAAGTGGGATTGTTCAGTGCAAGAACTAATTTTCCAGCATAGAACACCATGCTAAGACTTTTACCACTTCCTTGGGTGTGCCAAATAACACCGGCACGTTGGTCTCCATCAATTGCCGTGGCAACCCGGGTTGTTTCAACAGCCTTATTTACAGCAAAGTATTGGTGATACCGAGGAACAATCTTGATAATTTCTTCCTTGTTCTTGTGGAATAAGATATAATGTCTAATCAAATCAGGCAGAACCTGTTTATTCAACATTCCCTTAACCATCACCTCCATCTGTGGCATGTTCTCGTCTGCCACCATCTTACCATCAATGGATTTCCATGGCACAAAAAATTGCTTTGGAGATGTTAAAGAACCATAAAGTGCATCCCATCCATCTGATACGATTAGGAGTGCATTGTATAGGAATAATGAAGGTATTGCTTGTTTGTAAGTCTGTAATTGATTGAATGCCGAGTTTATTGTAGCGTTCTCATCGACTGCATTCTTGAGTTCTATCACAACCAATGGAAGACCATTGATGAACAATATTATATCCGGTCGTTTATTGACATTATTCTCAATGATGGTAAACTGGTTGACCACCAAGTATTCATTGTTACTTGGATTCTCGTAATCTATCAACCAAACCTTATCACCAGCAATCCTGTCACCTTTTCTATATTCTACATCAACACCATCGGTTAGGTACTTATGGACATCGTAGTTGTTTTGAAACAAGTTTGGACTATTGGTCCTTAGTAACTTCTTAACCGCTTCTTCTTGTGCCTCAGAAGGAACATTTGGATTAAGTTTTGAAATTGCGGCTTGTAATCGTTGCTTAAGGACCACCTCATCGAACTGGCGTTCCTGTGAAATACCCTCCGGTGAAATATCTGCACCATTGACATAAGAATATCCTAAGTCAATAAACTCTTGAATGACGATTTGTTCAATATGGTCTTCGGATATAACTGCAGCCATTATTTGGATATTTCGTTAATTTCTAATTCTCCTGAAATGAGTTTAGGAAGGAGAGTATCTCTAAGTTTGGTAAGTTTGACTATTTCTTGTCTGTTTTCCTGAATCATTTTCAAAGAATCATAGACAAAATCGTAAAAATTATTAACTATAGATGTTGGAGGTAAAACCATTTCATAGTCAATCAAATCTTTCGGGTTTACCCTTTGATGACTACCACTTGTCCCCGTAACCTTTGATTGAAGTGAACTTGTGTAAGCCTTGCTCGAACACAAACAATATAGAAATGGGAAAAGTTGAACGCTCAATGGCTTTAATATTTGAAATTCTGTCGAGCAAATTGAGTTTTTATCTGGTTGGAAAATTGGCCAGATTCTTGGTGTAACAGGATTAAGTTTTGAAACAAGTACTGAATGTTCTACAACTTCATATTTTGAACTCAAAATTTTATCTCCTAATTCATTTTTCGGCATTTGATTTACATCATATTCCGGTAAACTATAATGAAAATAAATTGTATCGGGATTTTCAAATGGTTTAATATTCTTTTTATGTAATTCAGCAATTTGATTTAAATAACCTACTTCCCACCCCTTTGGAATCTCTCCTAATTCACTATCCACCATCGCGCCACCGGATGACTTATATGGTTCTCCATTCTGATTCGGGAAATCAAAATCAATGAACCATTGTTTGAAAAGTACTTGAGCAAGCGTCTCTAATTCTTTATTGATTTTATTATTGAGTTCAATTTTATCGTCAAGTGATGAGAGGATTTCTGCGATCGTAGTTTGGGTGGTGTAGTTTGGAAGTAAAATAGGTATTTCAGCAACTTTATGTCTTGACAATTCAGTTTGACCAGTTGTTCCTTCTGCTAAATCCTCAATTAAAGATTGTTTTGACTTTAATACATAACCCAAGAATACAGGATTATGATTTTTTTTTGTTCTTACAATGGTAACATGAGAATCGACTGTAGTAGGAACATTAATTTTTTTAATTTGACCTACTCTTCCCAGTGTGCCTTGTCCCGTTGAGTTTATAAGTATATCATATGATTGAAGATATTTTTCACTTAATATTTTCTTCTTCTCAATACTTGTAAACCTTGATTGCTCAAATTTTACTTGACCTTCTCTAATACATTTTTGATTTAGTACAATAACTCCCTCATCAGAATAGGAAGGTGTCACACCTCTATTAATATATTCTGTAACTTCACCTAATTTATATTCTTTCCACTCGCTCATATCCCTATCCCCACTTTTTTAAGATTCAGTTTAATCTTTTCCTGAAGTTCAATTGATTGTTCAAAATGAGATTTTAGGTTCTCAGAAATCACCGCAACCTTATCTTCAAAAGAAATACCATCGTCTTCTACATCTTCGGCTCCAACATAACGACCGGGGGTTAAAACAAAGTTATTATCCTCAACTTCCTTAATACTTGTAGACTTACAAAAACCCTGAATATCTTCATAATTTCCATCCTTGGACTTCCAATTATGATACACTTTAGCAATATTAGAAATATCCTCATCGGTAAAGGCTTTGTTCCTCCGCGAAATCAATGCACCCGATTTTCGAGCATCAATAAACAATATCTCATCCTTACGATTTCTGTATTTACCACCGGTTCTATTTCGTGCCAAAAAGAATAAACAAGCCGGTATCTGTGTATTAAAGAATAATTGCGTTGGAAGTGCTACCATACAGTCAACAACTCCCTCAAGTATCATATTCTTTCTTATCTCATTCTCTCCACCTGAATTAGATGTCATTGCTCCATTGGCAAGAACAATTCCTGCCATACCATTTGGGCTCAGTTTATTGATTACTAACTGCAACCAACCATAATTAGCATTACCATCAGGCGGAACTCCATATTTCCAAAGATGAGAATCTCGTAATGATTCCGCACCGTAATCCGATACATTAAAAGGAGGGTTCATTATGGCATAATCCACTTGAAGGTCCTTGTGTCTGTCATCGTGGAATGTATCCCCTAACTCAATCTTAGCATCAATACCACGAATGGCAAGGTTCATTTTTGCCAGTCTATATGTAGTTGGGTTACTCTCCTGACCATAAACTGATATATCATCTAAACGGCCACCGTGTGCTTCAATGAATTTCTCACTTTGAACGAACATACCACCACTACCGCAACAACCGTCATAGATTCGTCCATTGTACGGCTCTAACATCTCAACCAATAACTTAACAATACTTTCAGGTGTATAGAACTGACCACCACGCTTACCTTCAGCATCAGCAAACATACCAAGGAAGTATTCATATACACGACCAAGTAAGTCTTTACTATTTTGACCCGGTTCATTAAAACCTATATTACCAATAAGGTCAATTAACTCCCCTAAACGTTTCTTGTCTAATGCTGGTCTTGCATAATCCTTAGGAAGAACTCCTTTTAGATTAGGGTTCTCCTTTTCGATGGCATCCATCGCATCGTCAATGTCCTTTCCAATTGTTGGAAGTTTGGCTCTCTCGAATTGAAGGTATTTCCAACGTGCAGATTGTGGAACAAAGAATACATTCTCTGCTAAGTATTCATCCTTATCCTCCTCATCAGACAGACTATCCTCCTTTAACTTCGTGTGAAGTTCTTCGAAACTATCCGATATGTATTTTAAGAAAATTAATCCAAGTACAATGTGTTTGTACTCCGCCGCATCCATGTTGTTGCGTAGTTTATCTGCGGTTGCCCAAAGGGTCTTTTCTAAATCTTGAACCATAAATCTAAGTTGTACTCTTAACTGGAAATTTACTCAATTAATATCATATAACTGATATTATGTCCTTTGGCATACTCCTAACAATCCGCTCCACCGGCTCCATACTATTCACCTCTACTTCGAGGAGCCAGGAGCCATCTTTTGGGTCCGTCAGATAATCAACCGTCGCCGGATAATCATCTTTTAGGAAGAGCATAGCGCGCATGCTTAATTTTAGCTTGATAGGAAACTTCTCTCCTGAATCATTAAAGCCAAAAACATCGGGTGTCAACAAGACGTGAGCTTCCTTAAATTTATAAGTTTCTGCTAGTATTTCAATGGATCCCATCCGCTCCAGCTTGAAATATTTATTCTGCGCATCCGCTGGTTCATAGGCACAGAGGTACGTATTGTTCGCCGTAAAACCGATGGGTTCTACTAAGCGATCAGCGATCGATTCACTACTCGCAGACTGGTATTTGTGAAGTATGACTTGCTTTTCGTCCTTTATCGCCTCGTTTATTTGCGCTAAGAGTTTGGCCAAATGCCCATGCACAATGTTCGTAGCTAGGAAATTAGATTCTTCGAGGGAGGGTTGTAAGAAGAATTTATGGTGATCGTCTTTGCGTACCTCGAATCCCAGCTCCGCTAACAAATCCATGTAGCGATAACAACTCCGCTCCGATATCTCTAATGAAGCAGCCAGCCTCTTAATGGATTTAGCCGGGAACGTCTTCAGCAAAGTGATGAGCTTAAAAACCCGCAGGATTCGATTCTGATTGAACATAGAAACAGTCTTAAAAACTAAACTTACCATTTTAATTGATTCACTGGCAAGGGTTTGACTTTATTTGGCAGAGATTTAATGGATTCTTAAGATTTTTTACCGCTTAATAAATTTTATTGTGTTTGACCCTATTTGTCAGTGGGTTTGCGGAGATTGCCTTCATGAAAAAAATACTCTTGTTGTTGCTAGTGTCTTTGGGTGCGTTTGCCCAGACGGCTGAGTCGTATCACGTCAAGGCGAAGGCGCATTTCGAAAAAGGTCAATTTAAGGAGGCGATTGCTGCTTTGACTTTGGCAATCAAACTAAACCCGAAGGACGTAAAAGCCTGGCGAAACCGCGCCGTATGCTACGAAAAAACAGAAAAATTCGACCTGGCGGTGAAAGATTATTTAGAGGTTTTAAAATACGATCCATCCGGCGAAACCCTGGGAGCCATCGGTTTCGACTACCTCGTACTAGAAAAATACGAAGAGGCTAGAAAATACCTCCAACAAGCCATCACCCTACTCCCCACAAACATCAACTTCCGCTATAACCTAGCCCTCTCCCACCAATACGAACAGAACTATGCGCTCGCCATCGAGGCCTATAACGAGGCCCTAAAAGTAGATCCCTACCATACGACCAGCCTCATCTCTAAAATCAGATGCCTCCTACGTTTAAAACAATTCGACAAAGCTTCCGTCCTCGTAGATAGCTTCTTTCTGAAAAAGAATTTCGACGTAGAAATGCTCCTATTCAGAGGTGACATCAAACTACACAACGGGGCCGTGGAAGCCGCACTCAACGACTTCACCAGAGCCATCGCCATCAACCCAGAGGACATTATCCTCCTGATCAGAGCGGCTGACTGCCTAGCTGAACTTTCGCAGTTTGATGAAGAGGCAGCCGTGCGAAAACGAATCGTCACCGTGATGGAAAAACAAGGCGAAACGAAAGAATACCGGGCCATCAATTACGGCCTACTGGGCTTCGCTTTGTATAACGCGTTTCTGTGGGAAGAGGCGCTGGATAACCTTTCTGCCAGCATTTCATTAGACCCTTCAGCTACGTTTTATTTCTACCGCACGGCGGTGAAGGCAAAACTAAAAGACTATGTAGGCGCATGTGAAGACCTTAAAAAGGCCCAAGAACTGAACCCTTCTGAAGCGGAGAACTACGAGGGCTACTTCGCGGATACGGCGGAGTTTGAGGAGTTTTATGAGAGTTGTATGGGTGGGGTGTAGGGGGTGGGCTATTTTAGCACTCTTTCATCGACATTTTTCCCCTCTATTTCAACTGTTTGGAATTTCTGAACAGTTGAAAGTGGCTTTCTGCAGAAATTGTCTCAATCTACTCACCAACTTTTCGTGAAATGTTGCAAAAAATTACCACTTTTCACGGTAAGTTGGAAAGGATTATTTGACAGATACTGCAAAAAATTACGATTGATTTTCATCAATCTGCCTTTCAAACTCCTGAAGAACTTCCATAGAATCTCTGCTTGTTAAAACTGATTCCTTTTCCAGCTGCATCTTCAACAATCGCCTTTTATGCACCTGATTGTAAATACTCACGGCTTCACTTATGTATCTATTTCTAGACACCTTGAGCGCGCGCGTGATTTCTTCAACCTCGAGGAAGATTTCGTCGTCTAGTTTTAATGAAATTGTTTTCATAAGGACAAGGTATATATAAATGCACTTACTGTAAAGATTGATTTAGAGGTTTATTATCAACTAACTGATAATCGAATTCTATGGCTATTTACCTCCCTTTATTCTATCTAGTTTTATAGTGTTTATATAACCACTAATAAAAAGAAGATGGGAAATCAGGTAGAGATTTATACGTCTCCCGATGGGAATACAGAAATAGAAGTACACTTTGTAGGAGATACATTTTGGCTAAACTTAAACGAAATTTCGACCTTATTCGAAAAAGACAAATCAGTCGTTTCGAGGCACCTAAAAAACATCTATAGAGAAGGCGAGTTAGACCGAATCTCAACTGTTGCAAAAAATGCAACAGTTCAATTAGAGGCAAAACGTGAAATAGTAAGGGACATTGATTTTTACAATCTAGACGCCATCTTATCAGTTGGATATCGAGTTAATTCCAAAAGAGGCACCCAATTCCGCCAATGGGCAACCAAACGATTAAAAGATTTCTTGATAGAGGGAATAGCCATCAACGAAAAAAGGCTAGTACAGAAAAATAAAGAGATCCAAGTATTGCATGATGGAATCCGAATTCTCAGCAGGGCAATAGAAGAGAAAGCATTAACGTCGAACGGTTATGAGTGGCTTCATCGGTTTAGTGTAGGATTACAATTGCTTGATGATTTCGACCACGAAAAATTAGACTCAAACGGTAATCATAAAGAAAACATTGCCTATCCGTCTCTAACTGAATATTCTGAATTGGTTGAGCAAATGCGGTTCGGATTCCATTCTAATTTATTTGGAAAATTAAAGGATGGAGGATTCGACAGTGCATTACATCAGATAATGCAAGGTTTTGGGGATGTTGAGGTCTATCCGTCTATTGAGGAAAAAGCAGCCATGTTATTGTACTTAATTGTAAAAAACCACGCATTCGTGGATGGAAACAAACGGATTGCTGCGGCTTGTTTTTTGCTATTTCTAGACAAAAATGAATTGCTATTTACCTCTACAAACCAGTCTATCATCAGTAATGAAGCATTAGCAAGTTTGACTCTATTCGTTGCATCCAGTAAAGCTGAGGAAATGGAAACCGTCAAGAAATTATTGATTAGTGTGCTAAATAGAAAGGGAGAATATTGAAATGGTAAAATAGTTTTACATATAGGTTCATTCACCCTTTCGCAACTTCCTGCGATTCTTATTCCGATTATAATAACTCCGGGAATTAATTCGATTCTTAAATGCCCTTTTAGAAGAGCTCACTCCCATTCTGGCGTGGGCTTTTCTTCTTTGACCGGTTTGAGTATTACTCGCTCTTGAGTAAGACGACTTCCTCGTTTTCTTCGAATAGTCGATGGGTTTAAGATCGCAGGAGAAGAGAAAAGTGGATAGGAGTAGAAAGGAAAGGATGTTTTTGTCAAACATGGATTAATCGAATTATGTTTGAAAGTACTAGTTTACAAACACAGAAACAATCACCTGACCTTATTTGGCAATAATTTACCTCTCATCACATTACCATTAAAATCGTAGTTTTAAACACTTTTGTTTTTTACTTTGTTATTGATTTATTCATCCATCTAATCGTAAAAACCGAATGAAACCTACCCTACAATTTTTTGTGCGAGGAATAATGGGATTATTCTTCCTACTTTTTGCTGCAATGCCTTCAGAGGCTCGTTTTTCTGCCTATGCTAAAGAAGATTCGAGTTTGTTCAAGCAGTTTAAAGGATCGGTTTTGGACAGCAAAACAAGAAACGAACTCATCTACGCGAGCATCACCGTTTCCGGAACCACCATCTCCACCATCAGTAATAGCGAGGGCAAATTTTCCATCAAAGTTCCTGCCGAAAATCAGCATGCAACCCTCCTCATTTCCTTCCTAGGCTATAGAAACAAAGTCGTTTCCATCCGCGATTTAAAGCCCGAAAAGAATGTGTTGTATTTAGAACCCAGCACAACCTTTTTGGAAGAGGTGGTAGTAAAAGGTGGTGATGCGAAAAATATCTATGCTGGGGTTTTGGCAAATCGTCTACAAAACTATGGCGACGATCCCATCCAAATGACGGCTTTCTACCGCGAAACCATTCGCAAACGCCGCACCTACGTCTCCCTTTCCGAGTCTATCATTAATGTGCTGAAGCAACCCTTTCAAAGTGGCTCACAAGATCAAATCAGTCTATACAAGGGCAGAAAAAATGCCGATTACTCGAAGTTAGATACAGTCAATTTCAAACTACAAGGTGGTCCATTCTCCGCCCTATACATTGATTTAGTGAAGTATCCCGATTTTATCTTTTCAAACGAGGCCTTTGACCTGTACGATTTCAACCTAGAAGAAAACACCCAGATAAATGACAACCAGGTTTTAGTATTAGCCTTCAAACAAAAACAAGGCATCGAAACCCCGCTTTATTACGGGAAATTATACATCGATGCGAAGAGTTTGGCCGTCGTTAGTGCCACTTTCGCCCTGAATGTCGAGAATAAAGTCAAAGCGGGGCTCATGTTCACGCGCAAAAAGCCGGCAGGCCTTGACATCTACCCTACTGAAGTCCGCTACCAGATTAACTATAGACAACAAAAAGACAAGTGGATTTATGCCTATTCTCGCGCGGATTTGACGTTTAAATTAAATTGGGCCAAACGTATCTTCAACACCGTCTACACCACTTCCATCGAAATGGCGGTGACCGACTCGAAAAAACAAGAGAAAAATGAGAACTCTGACACCCAAAAACTAAGCTCCAATGTAATCATGTCTGACAAGGTGAAGAGTTTAGGGGATCCAGATTTTTGGGGTAAATACAATATCATCGAACCCGAAAAATCGATCGAAACGGCTATCCGGAAACTTCATAGAAAGGCGCTGAGTGAGGGTGTGGAATAAACTACAAATAACTCAACCACCACTTTTCCTTATGTGCCGTCTTGTAGGAATCATACCATTTACACAAAGGGTACAGGCCGGCAATCAATAGAATCCAAATAAGATAAACGATTTCTAGACTATACCCTTCTCCCGGAATTTGAAAAAAGAAGGGGATTTTCTGAAGCGCTTTCATGGCATCATCAAGCGAATGTCCTCTGTAAAAAAACAAGACGGCCGTGATGGAATGCGCCAGATAAAAGTGCAGGATATAATAGAAAAATGCCGTTCTTCCGAAAACACGAAACACATTTGTTACCTGGTTTTTTATATTCTCTAAAAATGCCAAAGCCAAAATAGCTATCCCAATCATCACGGACATGTAGGCCAAAGAAGGCGGATATTTATTCACATTCATAAAGGACAAAAAGGTGGCAAACCCATTTGCCTGAGTCGTCCAGGGATGCGGATCCCCATAGACATTGATAGCTCTTAAAACGACAAAAAAGCCTAGTAAGCATAACCCAATTCTTGTTAAGATTTTTTGCCTTTGAGCTGACGTGAATTTGGCAGTAAAAAAGACCCCAAAACAATAACCTAAAATCATCAGACCCGTCCAGGGAACAAAAGGATACATAATGGCCAGGTAATGATCACCCACGATGGGATAAACCGCAAATAAACCATGGTGAAACAAATCCCACCAAAACCCTGCCTTAAACCCAGGCTCAGCCTCCCAAAAGTCCAACACATTATGCCCCAAAACAATCACCAACCCAATAGCCAATACCACTTTGTAAGGCAGACGACTCAGAAAACTCAAAAGAATCATACTAATCCCAATTGCCCAAATAACCTGCAACACGATTAAATTATAAAACGGATTAAATGTAATGGCTAACGATATCAAGACTAATTCCACGAAAATCAACCAAATCCCCCGCTTAAACAGAAACGAACTCAATTCTGCTTTCGACTTGCGAATACTTTGCAAATAAATAGAAAGCCCCGACAGAAAAACAAACGTAGGCGCACACAGATGCGTAATCCACCGCGTAAAATACAACACAGGGGTCGTCGTCAACACATTCAGCGGATCACCCGTATTAGCCTGATCATGTACAAAATCCCGGACGTGATCGAGCGCCATAATAACCATGACAATGCCTCGCAACACGTCGATGGAATCGATTCGCTTCAGGGTGGGATTTGATGACATAAATGCTTATTGAATTTTACTAATCTTAATCGCTTTCACATTCGCGTTATCGTTTGATTGCAAATGCAAAATATAATTTCCCCCATTTAAATTCCTCACCTCAATCCGTTCCCCATCATTTACTGATGCCTTTTTAAACTGAACATTTCCAGACATATCGACAATTTTAACCATCGCCGTTTTGCCAAATTCAACCGGAAAACTCACCTTAAATTCGCCAGCCACCGGATTAGGAGAAACCGACACCTGACCTAAAATGGTCTCCTCCGTCGAAGTTACAACCAAATTATATGGCTTACTAATCTCACTCGCACAAGGCGTAACCACCTTCACTGTGTAATTCCCACTCTTCGTAGGATTAATGGTCTTTTGGGTGGCATTATCAATTTTGACACCATCAAAATACCACTGATTACCCTCTGAAGCACTCGAAGTCAATCCACCATTCGCTTCCATCGTGATCGTAGGAATGGCAGGAATGGGATTAACTACTACAGTAGAGGCAGCACTCAACGGACTACTGCAATCACCACTAATCGCTTTCACTTTATACGTTCCTGTAGCGTTTGCGGTGTAAGTCACCGCCGTCGCATTAGCTATCAATTTGTCATTCAAATACCATTGATTGCTCGCCCCATTACTGTTCAATACCACATTTTGTCCAGCGCAGAAGGTGAGTGGTGTGGTGGCGGTGATGGTGGGGGTGGCTGGGGTAGCTACTTTCGTCACAACAATATTTTTCTCATTCACACACCCGCCTAAATTTGTTACATTAACCTTAAATGTTCCACTAGATTTTACAGTAAAGTCAGGATTCGAACCCACTAATGTGCTTCCTGAATACCATTTCACACTCATACCATTTAATGCACCACTTTTAAGCACTAACGAATCAGATGTGCTACAGAAATCAATATTATCAGCCAAAGTCAAATTAGGCTTATTGGAGTCGCAAGGGAATTTAAACTGAGAAAAATCTAGGTCAAGAATATGTACATTTGATTGAGTTCCCGCAAAAGGAACAACCAAGATACTTTGAGATTTTCCAGGAGTAAAATTGATAGGTATACCCCACCCTTCTAAATCAGGTAGTGTAACTTTATTATCAATAGTTAAATAATATCCTTTAAAAAACTTTCCTGTATTTAATAAAATGTATTTTTTATCTCTTTCTCTAGGGTTGCTAAAATCTATTGACCAGCCCCAATTACCTTTTGTTAATATATCTTTTAATCCATCTCCATTAATGTCCGTTAACTCAAAACCATTAGTTGAATAATAATTTTGCGGATCACTTTGTAGGGGCTTTTCGATAAATCTATCAGTTATATCGTTCCCAAATCTATCGAAAACTTGTATAATCGAAACAGGGGGATCTCCAGCTACCCATTTTTTATCACCTGTTAAATAACTAGAATATCTCATCACAATAGTTTCCATACTTCCATCATTGTCAATGTCAAATAGTTTAATACCATCTTCATTGTTTATTTCATAGAAATAATCCAAATCTCCATTTTTAAGAAGTTTATACGATATATTGGATATAGTATCACAATCAACACCTACTTTATAAGCTGGTTGACCTTTCTTAAATCTAAAAATATATTGATTTAATGGTATTTGCCTATTATTAATTAATGTTTTGGAATAGGTTTTAAATGGCAAATAAAAATATTTTTCATCCTCTAATTTATCTAAAGCGCCTAAATAGAGCCTGCCATTATTTTGAATATCACATTCCAATATGAAATCCTTTTCGATAGCGTTGTTTTTAAATTTATACAGCCACAATCGCTTAGTATTATTTCTATCATATTCTGCTGGAATAGCTTGATTTGAACTAATCCATTCAGGCGTTCCATCTCCATCCGTATCAATAAACTTACCACTTAATGTTTGTAAAGTGTCTGGTTGAGTGTATTCAGTAAAACCATTTTCATTCTGTATAAATAGTTTATCAGGAGTTTGACCAGTTTGGCCAGCCCATGTATTCTTTGGATAATACTCCACTGGCTTATTGGCATCTGAACCATGGTAGTTTTGCGTAGGGGCTAATATATCAAGTTTGCCATCATTATTAATATCGCCAACTTCTATATTAATGCCTTGGCCACGGTAGAAAAAATTATGCTTATTACTAAAAATATATTGGTTGCCTGTGCTTTGATTATAAAACACATTCACGGTTCCCGATTGCGTTTTATCTGTGTAATTTGACATGATAATATCTAGCTTCCCATCTTTATTTAAATCGGAAAAGTTGTAATATTGATTCACAAATTTCGTGTAATTCTTAGCGGTGGCTAAAGAGTCGAACGATTTATCATATGTAAAAACGTTTTTAGTGAAACTTATAATTGGAATTTGACCCAGAGTCAAAATTGGTAATACTAAAAATAATAACAGCAGCTTCTTCATTTCGATTCATTTTAAATTATCACAAAATTCAATGTTAGTTTGACTAATATTTCAAGTAAAAATCCTTATTTATCTTAAAGCCAGTCTTGGTATTTTCCCACCAGAAATAGCCACCACGCGGTCTATCTAATTGGCTCTTGCGGTACGTAGGATAGAATAAATCCATATCACCATCTTTATCTACATCAGCAGACCACACCTGTAACTCCCCTATTAAAGTCTCATCAACTTCTATGAAGTTAGGACGGTATACAAACTGAGTTCCGGTATTTTCAAAATATTCTTGGACATAAGTCCAAGGGTTATTCGCCTTTGCACGAATACTACCTACGACTAAATCCATATCTCCATCTGAATCCCCATCAACCATAGCAATACGCTCAGCAGAAAGGATATCACCTAAGATATAAATGTATTTATTGATGGTCTTACCTACTACTGGAAAATTAGAAACGCCTTTGCTAGTCAGGACAGATAACGTTTGAGACATATCAGATGAAACATACCGGCCATTCTCATCCATCTCATTTACATACAAATTGATAAAATCTTCCTTACCATCTTTATCAAAATCCAAGCGATTGTTTAAAGACTGATTAAATAATTTACTAGTCAATTTTCTTCGCTCAAATTTATTATTACCCATATTTTTCAAATAATTACCAGTCCCCACATCACTTATCAAAACATCATCTTTACCGTCAAAATCCCAATCAAAGAGATTGATATTAAATGAAACAGCCTTATTCGGCTCATCTAATATTTCTACTACATCATAAACTAACTTTCCTTTAGAGAGTAGTAAATAGGTATTATTCCCAATATAATTCACGGAACTACCTGGCGCACCATTTTGGCCAGTCCACCATTCAGCCATGTAGGAAATACCTAAATCTAAATTTCCATCACTATTCAAATCACGAAAATCAATTAAGATATTACTAAGTGAGTCTCTTGCACTTGGCTTAAACTCCTTCAAATTGAAGCTATAAATTGCTTTACCAGTGTAATCTTTAATTTCCAAAATAGCGGGCAAAATAGATTTATTAGGTAAAGAACGATAGGTTACAATATCAGGTACTCCATCTCCATTAAAATCATAAGGTGCATTTTTATTTTGCGCATGATCATTCCAATTAAAATCTGGAAACAACTCAGAATTAATCGCAGGAACCATAGGACGATCAAGAAATTTCGCCGTCAAGGCAATTGGCTTTGCAATAGTAGTTGTTATCACAGAATCCCTACTTACAATATCCCCTTTCCATTCAGCAAAAATTGAGCCTGATCCAGGTTTAGCAGTTAAGCGTACCGTAGTTCCAGAAGGATATTGAGATTGAGGCGCTAACGAAATAACCTCCTCTTTTACTGTCCCATTTCCCTCAATTGTCAAGTTTAATGGGTATTGTCTTTTTTCAAATACAGCAGTCACCGTTTTATCTGAATCCATCGTAATAGGTGCAGGATTCGTCGTACCAGATAAACTACCATTCCACTGTTTAAATAAATATTCACCAGCTGGTGTGGCCACCATAGAAACCACAGCACCTTTTTCAAATGCATTGGTTGGAGGAGAAACTGTACCGCCATTTAAGGGTATCCAATCCACCGAAAGTTTTTGTTGGAGAATCTCTTTTGTACATGAGAACAATATGAGTCCAAACCCTAATACAACTAATTTTTTTAGCATAAAATTTACATAATTTATACGAAGTTAAGCCTTTGAATAATTAGATTTTGAAATACTTATTTAACGGCAATTCGCACAAATAATCACTTCACATATCGGTTAATTCCATTTAAAACACTTAATTTCACCTCTACTCAAAAACACACAATCAAAAGACCATGGGACTATTTTCAGCCATTTTAGGAAACGCAGGAACCGTTAGTAAGGAGGATTTATTGAAAGATTTTGGCAAACTGCTCATCGAAGGCGAAGACATCGAACTAGGCTTCAAGCTCATCCGAGATACCTTCATATTTACTTCTAAGCGCCTTATTTTAGTAGACAAGCAAGGACTCACAGGCTCTAAGACAGAATACAAATCCATCAACTATAAAAGTATTTCACGCTTCAGCATTGAAACAGCTGGGACTTTTGATCTAGATGCGGAATTGAAGATTTGGATCTCTGGGGAAGCTCAACCCAGTATCAGAAAGCAATTTAATAAATCAGTGAATGTGTACGATGTGCAGAATGTGCTGGCGTTTCACGTGTTGAAGTAGTTATATTGGAGTTGGGAGCAAATTGCAGATTTTGCAAATTGCTCCCAAATTCAGTTGTTGGATTTTATAATCCAACAACCGAGTTTTCCTCGGTAATTGGATTAAATCGATAAATTTGCACTAGGATAATTCATCCAAAGCATCTTCATGAGAAATAAAATCACCTGCATCCATTCTTGCTACGGCTGCATCAATTTCTTTGTTGTATTGAGTTTTACCAATTCGATCAGATGAACTAACCTCTTCAAATAAACTTTTAATAACCTCTAAAACGAGTGATTGTTGACCTTTAGGCAATAAAGGCAGATAATTATCCACTTGCTTTTTAATCGCTGAGGTTGTCATAGGTCAAATACTTATTTTAACAAACATACAAAAAAACACTAGAAAATACCGATTAAAGCTAATCAAGAAATTGATAACTGCTATTTCTTTGCGGGTAAGGCCGACAACAATTTTTGGAGAAAACCATCTATCGACTTATCCTCCATCCAACGAACCACGACTACTAAATCGTTCTCCTGATCCACATAAATAGCATTCGTACCATTCCCGATGTGTGCATAGGCGCTAGCGGGTGCGGAAGGATAAAGCTTGCGATCTGTATTCAAAAAGTAATTCATAAAACCATATCCCGTGTTAGCAGTAGTAGGTGTTGTCGCTTTTTTAATCCAGTCTTCCGATAAAATTTGCTTGCCATTCCAATTTCCCTTGCGCAACGTTAATAAGCCGAATCTGCCCATATCGTAGGCATTAATAAACATTCCACCCCCAAAATGGCCTCCCCCACTCACCGATTGAATCATCTTGCCGTCCACCACAATCCAGGCATTTTTATACCCCGTCCAAGTCCATGAGTTAGAGGCTCCGATGGGATTCATGATGTTTTCTCTCACTACTTCAGGTAAAGGTTTTCGCCAAACTAAGGTCGCCGCCAATGTCAACGCATTCACTCGCGTGTCATTGTATTTATACACTGTGCCCGGTTCAAATCGCTTTCGAGTCGTCCACTCCGCTATTTTATCCGATGGCCGATCTGCCCAATCCGGCTTGCCCCACAAAACGCCTTCCCAATCACTCGTTTGTCTTAACAAGTGATCCCAAGTGATCTTGCGATTGTGCTCGGTTTCGAAAGGGTAGATGAATGATTTTTTCGAGAGCGGGTTCTCGTTTAATGGAGACTCCCCACTCATTACCTCAACAGGAGGCAAATAGGTGTATACTTTATCATCTAATGAACTAATTAACCCTTTTTCGTAGGCCAAACCAACTACAGAGGACACGAAACTCTTCGTCACACTGTGCGTCATTTCCACAGCCGATGGATTTCCCCATTCGGCAATAATATATCCCTTATAAATGATGATTCCAGCCACAGGGCCACGATCCGCCATAGGCCCGATCGGATCTGAGAAGGGCTCCTTTCCAAATTGCATCGCCTGCGAGAGCCACAAGTTTTTAGGTTGGGTTGTTTCATGGACTTTGGCAAAATCCACTGCCTCCTTCACTTTGATCGTATCAATCCCGAAAAATGCAGGTGACTTATGTTCCCAGATTTTAGCGGAAGGATAGTAGATTCCTTTCTGAGCGGTTGCACTCACAAAGGTAAATACGAATAAAATAAGTAGACATTTTCTCATAGAACCTATTGATGCATATTATACAAGAGCGTCTTGATTTTGAATTCATTACCCGATTTAACGAATATAAATACGTCCACCCCTTTATGACTAAACTTTCCGTTCAGGTAAAACTCATACGGAACCCAAGCAGTCGCAATTTCTTGGTCAATTAAAATAGGTCCCCACGAAAGCACGCGCTCGTCCATTTCACCCGGTTTTCTGGTCATCACATTTTGGATAAATTTAGTGGCTGGCACCTCCCTGACCACATTTCCCTCCGGCTTCACCTGGCTAATATGCAATAGGGCATTGCTCGTAAAACAGGACTTCAAAGCAACAGAATCCACGGATTTCATCGCGGAAAAGGTCTTTAAAATGACGACTTTGATTTGTTCTTCGTCTTTGGTTGGGCTTTGACCCATCGCTAGCAATGGGAACAAGAATAGGAGTAGAAATAAATTTCTCATTGATTAAATAATTCGTCTAAAAAGTTCGCTAATGTATGATCCTTCTCCGTCACCTGATTACCTGCATCGTGTGTCGTGATTATTACGTGAACCCGATTGTAGGTATTTGACCAAGTGGGATGATGATCCGTTTGGCTGATAAAAGGAGTGGCGTCCTGCATGAACTGCATCGCTTCTTCGAAAGTGCTGAATTCGAATGTTTTTTCGAGGGATTGATTGGTTTTTTTCCAGCTGTTCATGGGTTTAGTCAGGGATTTCATCTGGTTTTAAATAGACAATTTTATCGCCTTGCATGACTACTATTTCTGAGTTTTTGGCTTTTTTGTAGGCGATTAGATCCGCTTTTACGAGTTTCATGCCTATCTCGATTTTATCCAAAGTAGACAATAAGGCTTTTACCTTACTTGTTTTAGTGCTTTCCATAATGCTAGATTTTTGATTTGCAAGCCACTCTTAAAATCATTGCGACATATCACTACTGGAAGAGTGCTGGTATTATCATAAATAATCCACTCATCTACCATTGGCAAATATAGACGAAACAAATTAGTAATTCCTGATTTATAGCGTCTTATTGATTTAATCACAAAAAACTGATAATTTCAATGAAACCTTCAAACATATGAAACACCTTATATTCCTCCTCCTCTCCTTCTCCACATTTGCTCAAGACATCCATTTCAAATCGATTCTAGTCGACACGCACAACGACTGTTTGACGGCATGTATCGAGAAAAAGGTGTCGCTGGACCAGGATTTAACCGGCATTAATCACTCGGATTTAGCGCGATTTAAAAAGGGCGGGGTGGATTACCAGCTGTTTTCGATTTGGTGCGATGGAGAGAAAGCGAATCCATACGCTTGGGCCATGCGGGAGATGGATAGTTTGTATGCGGTGGCAGCCAGAAATCCGGATAAGGTGGTGATTGCCAAAACCTGGAAAGACATCCAGCGCGCCTTGAAAGAGCAAAAATTAGTAGCGCAATTCGGGGTTGAAGGTGGCCACATGATTGATAGCGATCTACAGAAATTAGAGACCTTTTATAATCGCGGAGTGCGGTATATGACACTTACTTGGAACAATTCTCCGGGCTGGGCTAGTTCGCATGCAGATGAGAAGAATCCGGATTACAAGGGGCATAAAGGCTTGACGGATTTTGGCAAAACGGTGGTAAAAAAAATGAACCAACTAGGTATGATTGTGGATGTTTCACATGTGGGTGAGACGACGTTTTGGGATGTAATTAATACGACGACAAAACCGATTATTGCTTCTCACAGCAATGCTTACAGCATTTGTCCGGTATCTAGAAACCTGAAAGATGATCAAATTATCGCTATCGGGAAGAACGGCGGAGTGATCCATCTAAACTTCTTTTCTGGCTTTGTAGATGTAGATTTCTTCAAAAAAGATGCAGCATTCCGCAAAAACCACGCTGCTGAAATCGACTCCTTAATTCATTCAGGCATGCAAACGGAATATGCTTTCACCGCTATTTCAGACAAATATCCACTTGAAAGTGATGCCATCAAACCTGATCTAGAACAACTGATGAAGCATTTTGACCACATCGTGAAACTGATTGGAGTGGATCACGTGGGTTTGGGATCTGATTTTGATGGGATTAATTCAGCGCCTAAACAACTGAAAACGGTGTTAGATTATCCGCTTTTCACTCAGGCATTAATCGCAAGAGGTTATTCAAATAGGGATATTACCAAAGTATTAGGAGGAAATTTCCTGCGAGTTTACAAGGCTAACGAGAAGAAAAACTAACTAAAAAAATCCATTGCTAAACGAAATGTGTTGCAATGCGCTTCCACGATATCCTTAATATCGGGCGAATAGCCCCCTCCGAGCGCAACTACAACGGGAATTTCATGCTGCTTGCACAAGCTAAAAACGAAACGATCGCGTTCCTTACAATCAGCCAAACTCACCGACAATCGACCTAACTTATCTGTTGCTAAAATATCTACGCCAGATAAATAAAAGATAAAATCAGGTTTTTCGTCTTTGATTAATCGCGGTAACGTTTCAGCCAAAATCGATAGATAAGTGACTCCATCAGTGCCATCCGATAACCCAATATCTAGATCGGACTTTTCTTTGTGGAAAGGATAATTGGTAGCGCCATGCATACTAAAGGTGAAGACACGCGATTCATTTTGGAGAAGAGATGCAGTCCCATTCCCCTGATGCACATCTAAATCTATAACTAATATTTTACTAGCTAATTGATGTTTTAGCAGGTAATTAGACGCAATCGCCATATCATTCAATAGACAAAAACCCTCTCCTCTATCCGCAAAAGCATGGTGTGTGCCACCTGCCACATTTAGAGAAACCCCACTTTCAAGTGCAAAGTGACAGGCGTCTATTGTTCCTTGGGTGATGATTAATTCGCGTCGAACAAGTAGTTCAGATTGTGGAAATCCTATGCGTCGCTGTTCAGAAGCACTAAGTGATTGATCTACTAATTTAGTTAAGTATTCCGCGTCATGCGTCCACAAAATCACATCTTTTGTGCACGATTTGGGAGAAAAAAACTGCTCTGGATGACACGTCCCTTCATGAAGTAACTGCGCCGGAATTAATTCATACTTCAGCATGGGAAACCGGTGATTTTCCGGCAACTCATGTGCGTAAATGGGATCGAAAGCAATTTTAATCATTTCACTAGTGGATTACGAAACGACCACTTTTTTCTTTCTTACGGGCTTCGCCACCAATTAAACTCCTAATTCTTCAATTTGTTCAGAGACAATTAACATCTCAGATGCTTTAAAATTTTTAAACATGATTCTTGATTTTTAAAATGTAAAGCCCGAATTCGGGAGAAAGCAGGTATAAAAAAGAAAAGTGGCCAAAAAGATTTTGGCCACTTTCTCAAAAAATAATCACCCCAAATGATTAATTAGGTAAAACCACAGAGTCAATTACGTGAACAACGCCATTGCCTGCCATTAAGTCAGCCACTACTACCGTAGAAATACCTCCTTTTTCGTCTTTTAAAATCACTTTACCGTCCTTTAAAGAAGCAAGTAAAGTAGCTCCGCTAACTGTCTTCAGCGATAAAGTTCCTTTCGCATCATTGATTGCTTTCACCACATCTCCAGCAGCAAATTTACCTGCAACTACGTGGTAAGTTAAGATTTTAGCAAGCGTTGCTTTATTCTCTGCTTTCAATAAAAATTCAAGCGTTCCTGCTGGTAATTTTGCAAAAGCTGCGTTTGTAGGAGCAAAAACCGTAAACGGACCTGCACTTTGAAGCGTAGTTACTAAATCTGCCGCCTTAACAGCTGCCACTAAAGTAGTGTGATCTGCTGATCCCACGGCGATATCTACAACTGTTTTCTGAGCGCTAACAGAAAAAGATAAAGCGATTGACGCCACTAAGGACAGAGCTAATTTTTTAAACATCATGATTCTTTTGTTTAGATTGTGTAAGTCTATAACTCACTTATTATCAATAAGTTTTGAAGAATGGGATTTATATTTTATTTATGCCGAAACCAGCAATCAGTTCGCTCGTTTTCATAAGCCTTAAAAACCGTATTTACGGGAGCTCCGTGGTGTAAATTGTCATTAAATCGCGTTCTGGCGAGGTAATTAAAGGCACCCATATCGCCCGTATAAGCCGTTTTATTAGTGTGATTATAGGTTGAATGCAAGGCACACAGCTGCTGCAAAAAGTCAAAAAACAGAGGAAAATGTCCTCCGAAAACACCGCAATTTAAAAGTACCTCGGAAGCAAAACGTTCCTCATAGGCCGCATAATCTGCCATTTGCCCGCGCAAATGCTCCCCATGTGCCAGCATCCACTCATTGTGCAAGGCTTTAGGCTCATCCCCACAGAAAAGCGAATCTGGATTAGCGGTAAAAAGAGGGTGAATAAAAGGGTTTTGGGCCAACGTAACATCCGAAACATCCGTCACAAATACACCCTGAACCTGCGTAATACTAGCTAAATAATCGCGGTAGACAAAATAGCGAAAGACATTCGGATTAAAAGAAGGATTGTATGTGATGCGCTCGAAAGAAATGTACTCTGTTGAATACTTTACACAGGTCTGATCCGAAAAACTATTGTGAAAAATAACCCCTTTCAGCTTCGCCGCCGCAACTGATTCCGCCCATTCTCTGACAAGTTCATAGGAATCATCCGCTAAGGTCATATTCCGATTCACATCATACACTCCCGTAATGTGACACGCTAAAACAAGATCTTGCATGATTAATTAGCGTTCAGCAGAAGTTCTTGCTTCAATAAGGCACAAGTAGAATTCGGATTATTGCGGTAGTAAATGTAGGATCTTTGGAATACCTTCTTCGTTTTAAATTCAATCTCTGCGCGCTCGTAGAAGGCAGAATCTGCTGCAAAACCGCCTTTAAAATCGATACTTTTGAACACTTTTTGATGGCCAAATAAGGTCCCAAAAAGCACCGCATCATCTAAATGAATAGGCTTACTTAGGTCATTTTTATCAGGAACATAATAATCTTCTAACGTGTCCACCACGGTCTCCGCGGTAGAACAAATCAAATCCACATTTTCAATTTCTTTCAAACAGGTGCTCAAATGATAGGGTTTGTACTCGTCATCACTATCTAAAATGGTGATAAATTCCCCCACACTGTTCAACACACCGCGATTGATGGATTCGGCCTGTCCGCGATTGCGGTGCCTAATATAGACAATCTTCTCCTCGTGCGCTTCCACATATTCAAGAAGTGCTTTTCGATCATTTTCCGTACTACCATCATCAATAATGATCAGTTCGAAATCTTGAAAATCTTGGTTTAAAACAGAATCAATGGCTCTTTTGGTTAATTGAAAGTCCGTATTATAGACGGCCATCAACACCGATATTTTAACATTCTTAGGCATGATCTGCTAATAAGTACCACCAATATAGGCTTTGCAGGAGCAAATTTAGTCAAATAATACCAATATCGTTTTACCCAATAAACATGAATCTATTACCGTCTCCTACCTAACGCCTTCCCCACCCTAGTGCGACTCGCTTTTGAAACTCTGGCTTGGTCTGCAAAGTCCGTCCATTTAGAGATCGAAACCTCTACTTGATCCAGGATTTCATTGGCATTTTTTAGCCCAAATGTATTCGCCAATTGAAGCAAATGCGTTCTGCCGGGGTTTTTACTTTCTCCCGCAATTGACATACTGTGGTGACCATGAGCAGATTGGGAAAAAGTTAAATCATACGGTGGCGCTAAGGTCCAATTTCCTTCTGCATCCATTAAAAAAGAGACATTTTTGCTATGGTCATCTCGATTTTCGCTAAAAACATTGTAGGCAGCTAGTCGTAAAATTTTCTCTATGGCGGCTACATCTTTTTCTAAATGAAAGGCACATTCCATGAGATGCCCATAATCTAAACTACTTAATCGGTAATTATCTTGCAACATAGCAGCCGCAGAATGTAGATGAATCCGGTTTCCTATTGTTCGATCAAATCGTTTCGTCCCAAAAAAATAACTCCCTGACTGTCCTTCAAATAATCGACTGTCACTCATATCCAAGCCTGCCTCTTTGGCCATCAAATAATACGCGTATTCCACTTGAGCCATATCCGAAACATCAGAGGTAGACCGAAATTTCACTATCCAAGGTTCGAAATGCAAAGGCATTTCAGTAGCTCCTAAGAACAATTCCTCTGTGAGTGGATTAAATCCCACATTCGCTTTAGGTCGGGCTCCTCCACTACTTCCACCCATGGCAAACAAATCGTCTAAAAAGTCACTAGGCTCATCCGCTAACACTTTTTTTACTTCGATTTCCATTTCCTCCAATGCCGAAAAGGAAGCATTTTGCACAAGGTCTTCTTCCGCAGGCTGGTAAATTAAAGCACCTGGCCCTGTTTGACCTACTAAGGATAAGCGCAGTAGCGGATTGATATCTTCCAAAGAAACACCCGAAGCTAACAACTTCCTATCCACTAATAATTTTCCCCAGCCATCAGGCAGCGAATCATCAAACACACTAAATAACCCTGAAAATAACGAGGTGGAACATTCTTGAATTTGAGCACTCCGCTTCAAATGATAGGGAGAAATATCCCAAGGCCCCTCTAAAAAAGAAGTTGCATATTTAAAATAAATACATTTTTCTAGCAACGCGAGCTCGCCCACTTCCACTTGCTTTGGCCCAAAATCTAACATCACTTTCAACTTCTCCATGGAATCAAATTTTTAAGTGAACAATTTTTCCACTCTTTTATCTACTTGACGAGACACAAAAACGGAATCAAAATCATCCAGACAATCAAGCAGATGTGCTAATTGAACTAATGATTCTAAAGAGATCTTTCCAGTCCTTTCAAAACGCTTGATACTCCCAAGCGAAACTCCGGAGCGAAGCGCTAACTCCGCTTGCGAATAACCTGCTTGCTTCCGCAACACGCGTAATTTACTCGCTAATTCTACCTGCGTAGCTAAAGGCGTCTTATGCAAAAGATATGAATTCATATTAGATAATATAATAGCTAAATATAGATAATTTTATTAAAAATAGCTATTATATTAACCATAAATCATGATTTTAAAAACACCAATTTGTTCCCTTATCCGTTTCTGGAACAAGTGCTACATTGATTTTTCAAGTAATCCACTTATGTTTAAGAAAAAAAACGATGAACAAACTATTACTAATTTTCTTGTCGATTTTCACCCTGTCCTCCTGCACGAAAAGCGCAGAAACAGTGTCTAACTACTTCTCCTACCCTGACAGCCTAGAAGCTGGTGGAGTAAAAATGATTCCTATCACCACACCTGCGGGAAATTTTAAGGTATGGACGAAGCGTTTTGGCACTAATCCTAAGATCAAAATTCTCTTATTACACGGCGGCCCGGCTATGACGCACGAATACATGGAATGTTTTGAGACTTTTTTCCAAAGAGAGGGCTTCGAATTCTACGAATACGATCAACTAGGCTCGTATTATAGTGACCAACCTACGGATTCGACACTTTGGAAAACGGAGCGATTCGTTGAGGAAGTAGAACAAGTTCGCAAGGCAATCGGCGCAGATTCGTCGAACTTTTACATCATTGGGAATTCCTGGGGCGGCATTTTAGGCATGGAATATGCGCTGAAATACCAGAAGAACATGAAGGGACTTTTGGTCTCGAACATGGTGGCGAGTGCTCCAGAATATGGAAAATATGCGGAGGAGGTTTTGGCCAAACAGATGAACCCTAAAGTCCTAGCGGAAGTAAGGGCGATCGAAGCCAAAAAGGATTTTAACAATCCGCGTTATATGGAATTATTGATTCCTAACTTCTACAAGGAACATATTTGCCGCTTACAAGAGTGGCCAGATGCCTTGAATCGCTCGTTAAAGCACGGTAATAGTTCGATATATGTCAGAATGCAAGGCCCGAGTGAGTTCGGGATTAGCGGACTTTTGGAAAAATGGGATATCAAAAATCGCTTAAAAGAACTCTATGTTCCTACGTTGATGATCGGGGCAAAATTCGATACCATGGACCCTAAAGCGATGGAAGAACAAAGTAAATTAGTCCAAAAAGGATCCTATTTATACTGCCCTAACGGCAGCCACTTAGCGATGTGGGACGACCAAAAAGTCTACATGAACGGTGTCATTTCGTTCATTAAGAAGGTGGATGGGGAATAATCTACCTTATTCATTAGGAGGCCATCTCGAAAGGGGTGGTCTTTTTTTATGTATGACTTTCAGCAGGTTACGTGATTGTCATAGTCAGTTTGCTTTATTTAGTCTACCTTTCTCGCCATAGGTTTTTTTCTACAAAGCAACCCTATTCGACAAATGGCCACTATCAAAAAAGAAGGTGTTTTACTTGAGAAAACGACACTAGGTTTTGAAAACTTAGGTGTTATGAATCCAGCAGTCATCAAAGCAGATGGAAAAATTCACCTCTTTTATCGGGCCGTCAGACAGGGGAACAATTCCTCCATAGGATATGCGCGATTATCAGATCCCACCACAGTAGAATACCGGATGGACGTCCCCATTTTATTTCCACAATTTGATTACGAATCTCAAGGCTTAGAGGATCCTAGAATTGCCCAAATCGATGGCCTGTTTTACCTCAGCTACACGGCATTCAATGGAATTTCAGCTTTAGGAGCCTTGGCCATTTCCAAGGACCTAATCGCTTTCAAAAAAGTGGGCATCATTGTCCCCATCATTAACTTCGAGGCATTCCGCATTTTGGCAGAATCTAGAAGCAAGATTAATGAAAAATATGTCCGCTATAATAACCCCTATACTCAATCAAGGGCGGCAAACGAAAAAGCGATTCTTTGGGATAAAAATGTCGTGTTTTTCCCGCGAAAAATAGGGGGCAAATTTCATTTCATCCACCGGGTTCGTCCAGACATACAGTTAGTTCGAGTGACTGAGCTAGGGGAATTGACGCCGGAGTTTTGGCAAAATTATTTTCTTCATCTCAATGACTGGATCATGATGACAGCAAAATACCCGCATGAAGCCAGTTACATAGGCGGGGGTTGTCCGCCCATCGAAACGAAAGATGGCTGGCTATTGATTTACCATGGCGTACACGACACCATTCATGGCTATGTGTATACGGCTTGTGCCGCTCTTTTTGATCTAGACAATCCACTTACCGAACTAGGCAGGCTTAAAATACCCCTGTTTTCCCCCGAGGAAGACTATGAAAAAACCGGTTTTGTCAATAATGTATGCTTCCCCACCGGAGCTATAGTCGAAAATGACACCCTTTTTATCTATTACGGTGCCGCAGATGAACGAATCGCCTGCGCATCCCTCAGCCTTAGTTCCTTAATTACAGAACTAAAAACAGCCTAATCACATGAAAAATTTACCCGAAATCTTATTTATCTCGTCCTATCCACCTCGTGAATGTGGCATAGCGACCTACACGCATGACTTAATTCAAGCCATCCGCACCACCTATTGCGACAATTTTGAAATTCGCGTTTGTGCCGTGGAGAACTCAGATCAAAACCACGCCTATCCTAAAGACCCTCACTTTCTACTTGTAGCTGATGACGCGAGATCTTATGCCAAACTGGGTAATGAAATCAACGCAGATGAGAATATCAAATTAGTGGTTATTCAACATGAATTTGGGTTATACGAATCGCAAAAGGCACAACTAGGGTGTCTGTTGAAGACCATCAAGCAACCCATTATTCTTGCTTTTCATACGGTATTGCCTCGACCAGATTCTGCCCTGCAGCAACTAGTTCAATCCTATGTAACATCCGTTTCGAAAGTTCTTGTCATGACGCAAACTTCGGCTACCATTCTACACAATGACTATGGGGTGTCCGCTGATAAAATTGCCGTCATTCCCCATGGAACTCACTTATTAGAACATACGAATAAGGAGGATTTGAAGCGGGATTTTCAGCTGGAGGGCAAGACTGTTTTGTCCACCTTTGGGTTCATTGGAAAAAGTAAAAGTATCGAAACTACGCTGCAAGCTTTGCCCTCTATTATTGCCAAAATCCCCTCCACCATTTTCCTCATCATAGGCAAAACCCATCCTAATACCGTCGCAAAAGAGGGAGAATCTTACCGTGAATATTTAGAGGAAATGATTGTGCAATTAGGGCTACAAAATCACGTCAGGTGGATCAATTATTTTCTTCCCACACCAGAATTATTGGAGTACCTGACCCTAACTGATATTTATTTATTTACCTCCAATGACCCAAATCAGGCCGTCAGCGGAACTTTTTCCTATGCCATTAGCAGCGGATGTCCCGTCATCTCTACGCGTATCCCGCACGTGGAAGAGGTATTAACAACTGACATGGGAGTGATGATTGACTTTAATCAACCCTTACAATTAGCAGCAGCTGCCATTCAATTACTAGAAAACAAACCCTTAAGAACCCAGATGCGGGTAAATTCGCTTCAAAGCATGGCCTATTCCGCTTGGGAGAATTCCGCCATCCTGCACGTGAATTTATTTCAAAAACTGATCGGTCATTCGTTTCAATTCAAGTGGCCTTCGATTAACCTCTTGCAGGTGGAGCGATTGACCACGGCTTTTGGGATACTTCAATTTTCGCATATTAATGAACCAGATCCCTTTTCAGGTTACACCATTGATGATAATGCGCGCGCACTCATTGCGATGTGCGAACACTATGCAGAAAACCAAAACTCGAAACAGCTCTCATTCATTCGCATCTACTTAGATTTCATCCAGTTCTGTCAGCAATCAGATGGATCATTCCTGAATTATGTATCCTACGAACGGCAATTCACCTCTCAAAACGGGGAGGTAAACTTAGAGGATTCCATCGGAAGAACAATGTGGGCTTTAGGTTTCGTTCTTTCCAAAGAAGATGTCTTGCCGAAATCCCTCATTTCTCAAGCCGAAATGATCTTCACGGAAGGCCTACCATGTATCGAGAAAATCCACTCTACACGCGCCATGGCCTTCCTTATAAAAGGTCTTTATTATGCGAATAAACCAGAAAATCTTCCGTTAATCGACCTATTCGCTAAACGATTAGCCGCCATGTACGCACACGAATCAGCCGAAAACTGGGAATGGTTCGAGCATTCATTAACCTATGCAAATAGTTTATTACCTGAGGCTATGCTATTAGCAGGGCTTGCCTGCCACGACCGAAGCTACCAACAAATCGCCCTGCAATCATTTGATTTTTTGCTACTTCATATATTCGATTCAAAAGGCATCCACGTGATTTCGAATGAATACTGGAGCGAAAACGATAAAAGGCCCTACCAAGCCCACACAAAAGCGCTCTCCTCGGTAGGCGGCGAGCAAGCCATCGATGTGAGCTACACCATTTTAGCCCTTTCTGCCTTTTATCAAGTGTATTTAGATGAAAATTACCGCACGAAAATGCAGCTCGCTTTTGAATGGTTCCTAGGCCGAAATCACTTACACCAAATCATGTACAACCCCTGTACCGGAGGTTGCTATGATGGATTAGAACGCGAAAACGTGAACCTAAACCAAGGTGCGGAATCAACCATCAGCTACTTATTAGCTCGCTTAACGATGGAGAAAAGCAAGCAGCCTACGTGGGCAATTAGCTGTAAAGAAGAGAGTTTATAAAGGTAAGGCCTTCTTGGGAAGGCCTTACACATTATTTACTTAAAGAGCTGAGAACAGATTTTTTCGAGCCCTCGTATTTTTCAGAAATAGACTCTACTAAATCTTCGATCTTCTCTTTTAACTCATCCCTATACTCCTCTCCTAAATGAATAATTCTCCTACGCGTTGAACTACCTTTTGCCGGAGCAAATAATATACCCGCTAAAACGCCTACTGCGACGCCTGCAAAAACGCCTGCTACTACTTTGATCGTGTTCATCATTTTTGTGTTTATTGTCTTACAAAATTCTCCATATCGCACGCTGACTTACTACACAATATGACCTAATACTTACACATTTTAAACCACTAAACGAATGAAAATCTATATCAAAAACATGGTTTGCCATCGTTGCAAAATGACAATCATATCTACACTCACCGGCTTAAACCTTCATGTACAACAAGTTCTGCTAGGAGAGGCTGATATTTTAGAAGATTTAAACCAAACTCAGCTAGCGGAATTAGATAACGAAATACGCAAGTCCGGATTTGAGGTATTAAATAATAAAAAAAGCATCTTGGTCGAAAAAATAAAGCTCCTTGTAATTCAAGTCGTACATTCTGTAGACGAACACCCAATTATAACTAATTTATCCACTTTCCTATCTGAAGAGTTACAGCTAGATTATACCTATATAGCCACCTTATTTTCTACTGATCAAGGTATAACCATAGAGAAATTCTACCTTAAACACCGAGTAGAAAGGATAAAAGAATTATTACTATATCAGGAATTAAACATCACTGAAATTGCACGATTCCTACATTACAGTAGCGTTGCCCACCTCTCAAATCAGTTTAAACTTTATACGGGCCTTAAACCTAGTCAATTTAAAAAGATGGCCCATCCGCATCGGATTCCCTTAGAGGATATTTAATTAAAATAAACCCACTAATCCCCAATAACTATGATACTCCACATCAAAAATATGCTCAGTAGTCGTTGCAAAACGATCGTGCAAAAAGAATTGCAATCAGTAGGCTTTGATAGCCATTGCGAAGAATTAGGAACCGTTTTTGTTTCTAACAAACTGTCTATTCAGCAATGGGAAATCCTAAAAATGAGGCTTGATTTAGCCGGATTGGAACTCGTGGACGATAAAAAAACCTCGATTTCCAATCAAATCAAGGCCTTCATTCAGGAAATCTTGGGCACACAAGAGGATTATTCAGAATCATCCATTTCTAGCCATTTACGTGAGAAGATGCAGATGGATTACTCCTTTCTTGCCAAAGCCTTTTCAGAACGAAACAAGCAAACACTAAAACAATACATCATCAGTGAACGCGTAAAAAAGGTAAAAGAGATGATCCTAAATCACACAGATAAATTATCAGAAATCTCTAACAAACTCCATTATAGCAGCACAGCTCACCTCTGCAATGAATTCAAAAGAGTGACCGGATTTACACCCAAAATTTTCAAAAACAACCAATGAATCATGTAATTCATCTTATGGATTCCATAAAAAATTAGACTGACTAAACTCCATCTTTGTTTGTGAAACATATTTCACAATGGCCCGCCATTCGCGGGGATTAAACTAAGTAGATCATGAAAAAATTACTAATTGCTTCGACATTAGCCTTACTTTCTTTTACGAGTGTAACGGCGCAAGAAAGCAAATCTCGCTTTTGGGATGGATTTAAAATAGGTATTAAAGCCGGCGCGAATTACTCGAACGTATATGACACGAAAGGGGAAGAGTTCACGGCTGATGGGAAATTCGGTTTTGTAGGGGGAGCTTTTGTGGAAGTACCTATCACAGATTATGTAGGTGTTCGTACAGAGGCCTTGTTTTCCCAAAAAGGATTCAAAGCCAGCGGTCGTTACTTAACAGCTGCGTATGATTTCACCAGAACAACGGACAATATCGACATCCCTATTCTTTTGACTATCAAGCCGCATCAAATGTTCACGGTTTTTGCAGGACCACAATTCTCTTTCTTACTCAAGCAAAAAGACGTTTTTAACAGCACGTTGCTTTCAACAGAGGATCAACAACAATTCTCGAATGATAATTACCGCAAAAATCTGATGAGTTTGACCGCGGGATTTGGCATTAATATGGGACCTGCTACCTTGGATTTGAGGGCTAATTATGATCTCCAAAACAATAACGGCGACGGCACTAGCACCACTCCCCGTTACAAAAACGCCTGGTACCAAGCGACTTTAGGCATTCGTATTCTTTAAAACTCTATCATCGATCATGAAAAATCTATCCTATCTATTTTTGAGTTTAAATCTACTTTTATGGGTAGGAAGCTCTTGTGCGCACAAAACCACCTTCCAAACTTCTACCGTGGTTCCTGCGGCAGAAGGAACCGTCCAATGGAAAAAAGACTCGAATAAAAATTACGTCATCACTATTAAAATAGTCAATTTAGCAGAAGTAGAACGACTTGAACCGCCTAAAAAAGCCTATGTAGTATGGATGGAAAACGAGGAAGGAAGACCCAAAAATCTAGGTCAAATCAACAGCTCGCATGAAACGTTCACACGTAAATTAAAAGCATCGTTTCAAACCGTTTCCTCGTTTAAGCCCATGAAAATTTACATCACCGCAGAAGATGAATCGAATGTAAATTTCCCAAGCTCAATGGTTGTCTTACAATCAAAATCCATTAAGTAGTTCCTTTATTTGATTCGCTATATTGATTCGCTTTTTTGATTCGTAGAAGGCCGCCCTGAAAGGGGTGGCTTTTTTTTACATGCAAAATTGAACCCTAGGGTCTATTTCTCCCCAATCGCCGCGCCCTTAATTTTGCCAATGAAACAAAAATTCAATGACACCCATACATAATCTAGAAGCTAGATGAGGAAAATTTACACCCTGTTACACATCGTTTGCTTCTTCTTTATTCAAACGAATACGGCTCAAACAGAGTATCGACTAACCCCAGTCATTCAAAATTTCAAATCAATTACAATTAAAAATAGCCGAATGCCTCTCAATATGAGTTTATTGGCTTTTACCGTACTACTCGCTAGTTTAGGCATCCATCAATCGCAAAGTAGAAATCGTAAAAAACTAAGTTGGTTATGCGATCCAGAACGCAAGTTACTTGACCATTTACTTCAACATAGAGACCAAAATATAACGACAATCGATTTAAATGAACTTTTAAATTGCGCTAAAAAGTCACAAGAAAGCCAAAGAAGAATCAGGCACCTCGTTATTAACCGCCTCAATTTCCATTTAGAATTTAGGTTTAAGATCAAAAATGCCATAGAACGGTCCCCATCTGAGGAAGACAAACGCATGTTTAATTACCACCTTAAACCAGGGATAGAAAACCAGATTAAATCCCTTCTACATCCTTAAAACCAAGTTTAACAGCGGGTCATTTTCATAGGAATCAGGGTAGAGTATATCGTTTATTTTACCTATTTTGGAGAAATAAACCTCCAACCTATGAAACTAATTGCCTTATTATTAGGCCTTTCCACTCTCGTCAATGCGCAAAGTTTATTAAAGGACGCAGTCTCTTTCCGTCTAGGGGCCTCTGTTAATCCCAGAATGTTAGTGGAAAATGAAGCCTACAGAAATATTGCTAGCAACGAATTCACCAGCCTAACAGCGGAAAATCACATGAAAATGATGCTGATTCATCCAGCAGCAGATCGTTTTGACTTCACGAAAGGCGATGAAATTGTGGCTTTCGCAGCGAAGACGGGCAAGCGAATGCATGGACACACCTTGGTTTGGCATAATCAAGTTCCGCAATGGATGAAGGATTTTCAAGGCGATCAAAAAGCCTGGGAAGAAATGCTGAAAAACCACATTCAGACTGTCGTTACGCGGTATAAAGGCCGGGTTTCTGGGTGGGATGTAGTGAACGAATCGTTCTTAGATGACGGCAGTTTGCGGCCTTCTCTTTGGGCAGATCATATCCCAGATTATATTGCCAAAAGCTTCCAATGGGCCCACGAGGCAGATCCCAATGCCCTTCTATTTTACAATGATTACGGCCAAGATGGCCATCCTAAAAAGATGCAGGCCATTCTTGATCTGGTGGCTGACTTAAAAAAGCGTAAAATACCCATTCACGGTTTAGGATTGCAAATGCATATCAATGTGGATTCAAAGCGAACAGAAATTTCTAGGGTAATTGAGCAATCCGAACAGACAGGGTTAGCGATTCATTTTTCGGAGTTAGACATCGCTGTTAATCCGAAGAATAATCCGGAGTATATCTATGAAGCAAATACGCAGAATGAATTATTCCAATTCATATTTACGTCGTTTCGTGCTATTCCGGCGAGGCAACAATATGGCATCACGTTTTGGAACATCTCCGATAAAGACACCTGGTTACGTGGCTATTTCAAGCGACCTAAAGAATATCCGCTCCTATTTGATGAAACTTATGTTAAAAAACCAGGTTATCATTCTTTAGTTAACTATTTACAACATGCAAAATAAAACAAGGTGGATTCTTCAGGCGTCCCTAGGCCTGTTGCTAACCGGTGCGGGACTTTCCATGGCAATCGATGCTGGTCTCATTAAACTCCAAGGTGGCGATTGGTTCTTTTATGGAACAGGCGCATTGGTCATTTTCAATGCAGGGCTCTGTCTAGTTATTGATGCCGCGCGATTTAAATAATTAAAACAATAATTCAACTTTATGGTTTAGATAGTACAATTTTTTATTTCAATAATTATATTGATGCCAACACTTGTATACGATATTGCGATTATAGGTGCTGGAGCGTCAGGATTGCAGCTTTTGTATGAATTGACACAGGCGAATCCTGAACAAAAAATCTTACTCCTTGATTCAGGAGATCGATCGGCAAAGAGTTGGTGTTTTTGGGAAAATAAAGACGCATCCTGTTTTCCCTTTTTAATCGAAAAATCGTGGGATTCAATGCTCTTTAAAACCTCTAAAGGGGAAAGCATCACATCAGATATTAACCCGCAAGCCTACCATTACATTTCATCAACTAAATTTTTCACCTACTTTTTCGAAGAATTCATTCCAGCGAATACAAATATTACATGCATTAATGGGTGGGTTACTGACTTGTTAGAAAAGCCTACGGGCGTGGAAATTAGCTGTAAAAACGGACAAATCTACCAAGCTAAAAAGGTGGCTGATTCCAGACCCGTGAAATCCACAGAGCCAAACTTAATCTTCCAACATTTCAGCGGCAAGTTCATAGAGTTTGAGGAGCCTATCTTAGATGATACGTGTATGACCTTGATGGACTTCAGTTTACCTGCTTCCACTCCTGAAATGGCGGTATTTCATTATATATTGCCTTTTAGCAAAACAAAAGCACTCATTGAAACAACTGTTTTCACGCGTGCTGCGTATGATCAGGAGGCTTATGAAAAGATTTGGCAAAAATACATGGCTCTTACCTATGCCAATCAAAAATATACGGTGCTCTCGAATGAAACTGGGACCATCCCCATGGGTGTAAAAACACAAAAAAAAGAAGGCCCTATTTTTACCATCGGTGCAGCCGGTGGAAATATCAAAGCCTCCACAGGTTATGCGTTTACGCGAATGCACGCTGATGCGATCGATCGAGCGCAAAACCGCAGCTCTACGCCGCCAGCTCGTTTTCATTTTTACGACAAAATGCTGTTGAAAATCATGCAAAATGAGATGATCAAGATTCCTGAGGTCATGGATCGCCTGTTCACACGGGTCCCTAAAAAAGAAATACTTAATTTTCTGGATGATAAAACTTCGCTGATAGACGAAATTAAATTACTTTCCCAGCTCGATATCCCTTTGTTTATCAAACACTTGCTGAGATGAAAAACTACCTAGGCGCCCTTGCTACCTTTCTTTATGTAGTTACGTATTTCCTTGTAGGACCGTGGTCGAGCTCCATTGATTTATATATAAGCGGCTTTTTGCTGCTTGCCATCGGGATTCCACATGGCGCTGGCGACCATTTAATTGCAGCAAAAATCGCCCAAAGAGAAAATCTCACTTTTCATTTGCGGCCATTTATCGTGTATTACCTGGGTATCATGCTGGCTTATGCGGCACTTTGGTTCGTTTCTCCTTTGCTTGCATTCGTTATTTTCATTGCCATTAGTGTGTTTCACTTCGGAGACATGGAAGATGTGCAGCCAGTTGAATCCAATAAAACCTGGATCAATCTGGCACAGACCCTTTGCCTAGGTGCGGGAATTTTGTCTTTTATCTTGTTAAGTCATTGGTCAGAAGCTTTTGAAATTATTTCTTCAATGCAAGTTAAAGTACCGCTAAGCTTGCCTAAATTTTCTTTACTTGTTAGCCTTTTGTTGTTGATTTTAGGTTTCCAAAAGAAAAACGTTCACCCTTTTTTCAATACTTTTTTTGCTTTAGTTTTCGGTTATTTTCTGCCGCTAATTCCCGCCTTTATCTGTTATTTTTCGTGTTGCCATGCCATCACCAGTTTTGAAGGCATGCGAAAGCACCTGAAAATGAAAATAGTGGAATTGTACAAAAAACTTATTCTATTCTCTGCAGGAGCCGTTGTACTAGGAATAGCTTATATAAAATTGGCTACCAATAACTTACAAGTTTATCCCATTTTCATATTTCTTTCCTTACTGACACTACCGCATTTTCTACTTATGCATAAATTAATAAAACGCCCAGATTGAACAATTTGTACAATTTTAATTTTTTTTTAAATTTTTTTTACAATATTTGAAACAATTGCCGACATCATATGTTTAGTTAACAGTTTAACTTTAAATCATTAACATTTATGGAAACATTAAACATTTTATTGAACGGCACCCTAGCTGCCGGAGATTACATCGGCTTCACCTTCTTTACAGGTTACATGTCGATGCTTGCTGCTTCGATCTTCTTCATTGTAGAGAGAGGTACAGTAAACGATAAGTGGAAAACATCTCTTTTGATTTCTGCTTTGATCACCTTTATTGCGGCAGTGCATTATTTCTACATGCGCGGTGTATGGTTAGACACTCACGAGTCTCCTACACAATTCCGTTACATTGACTGGACTTTAACTGTGCCGTTAATGTGCATTGAATACTTCTTGATTTTAAAGCCAGCAGGTGCTAAAACAGGAATGTTATCTCGTTTAATCTTTGGCTCAGTAGTAATGCTAGTTGCGGGTTACATCGGAGAAGCAGTAGTTCCAGCTCAAAACGTGATGTGGGGAATCATCTCTACCCTAGGATGGGCATTAATTATCTATGAAATTTACATGGGTGAGGCTTCTAAGTTAGCAGCAGCTTCTTCTAACGAAGATGTGAAAACTGGCTTTAAAGTAATGCGTTGGTTCACTTTAGTGGGCTGGGCAATCTATCCAGTAGGCTACATGATGTTACCAGGTAACTTGTTATCAGGATTCTCAGGAAACATTGACTTAGCTTACAACATTGCAGATGCGATCAACAAAATTGGTTTCGGCCTAGTTGTTTGGAACATCGCAAAAGGTGCTACGGCATCAGAAGCGAAATAATAGTTATTTCCAAAAGGAAAGGGAGCGGTCATCGATCGTTCCCTTTTTTTATGCCCAAAATTTAGCTAGCTTAGGGCCTGATAAACCTCCTACTATGCTCTCCCCTAAGCGAGTTTCTGATTCAGAAACAACGATTACCGAATTAATGATCCCCGCCTTCGCAAACTTTAGTGGCAAAATTCATGGAGGCACTTTACTCTCTTTAATGGACAAAGTAGCCTACGTTTGCGCGGCAAAACACAGTGGCAATTATTGCGTAACTGTGGCGGTAGAAGGAGTGGAATTCTTTAATCCTGTCGAAGTGGGCGACCTTGTCTCGATTAAAGCATCCGTGAATTACGTTGGCAGAACCACCATGATCATAGGCATGCGAATCGAATCCTTAAAGCCCAAAACCGGTGTTGTCACCCACACGAATTCCTGCTACTTTACCATGGCCGCCAAGAACGACGATGGCGAATTGACAGAAGTTCCGGGCTTGATTTTGGAAAATGAAACACAAACACGCCGCTTCGCCGAGGGTAAATTACTCCGAAAACTATCGCTTGAAAAGCGCGAATTATTAAAATCCGACCTCAAAAATATCTACTCCGGCGACATTCGTAAGATGTGCGATGGAGAGAAATGTGAATTGACTTACTAAACCTACATAAACATGAAAAAAATCCTCTTACTTCTTTCGCTATTTGCTTTCAGCGCCATAGCAAAACCCACAGGCACCTACAAAATCGTCGTCGAAGGCTTCGACTGGGGCGCTGGAGTCAACAAAGTCATTCTAGCCTTGAATGACACCACCTCTAAAGTGAATGCAGCAGACTTTACCGTTTATGCTAGCCGAAAATTAAGCACAGGCCCTATCGCGGACCAAGACACTAAACGCGAAATCGTTACGGCTTACGTTTCGGATGAAAATGGTGCGCGTATTCGTACCGGCAAAAACATTACGCTCGTTTTATCCGTAGGACCTCAGCTACCCATCAGCTCCCCTTTTCAATACCTGAGAAGTAAAGGAAACGTTTGGGTGGATTATTCCTTAACCATCGTACAACCTAAGACGGGACAAGTTTGGGATACCTCTACTGGCAAAATCATGCCATTGATTGATCAATTTGACTTAACTGGCAAATACGTTTTCAACGATAAATTGACGATGTCTTATGCGACTTTTACTCCCAAAGTAAAGAAGGACAAAGCACCTTTAATCATCTGGCTTCACGGCGGTGGCGAAGGTGGGACGGATCCTACTGTTCCTTTGTTAGGCAACAAAGCCGCAAACTATGCCGCTGAAGGCATCCAATCGATTTTCGAAGGAGCCTACGTATTATCCCCACAATGCCCAGGCGCCTGGATGCATAATGCGCAAGGGGTGGGAACACAAGGGAAAGATAACGACATCTACAATGAGGGCTTAATGGCCTTGATCAAGGATTATGTCAAAGCAAATCCAGGCATCGACCCTAGCCGCATTTATGTGGGCGGTTGTTCGAATGGAGGCTATATGGCCTTGAAATTGATCTTCTTGAATCCGGATTATTTTGCAGCAGGCTACATTAGTGCTTTGGCCTATAAATCAGAATACATCCCTGATAGCGATATTCAGAAGATAAAAAATGTGCCTATTTGGTTTGTACACTCCAAAGACGATAGAACCACCATCCCTGATATTACAGTCGTACCCGTATTTGATCGTCTACGCAAGGCAGGTGCAAAAAACGTCCACTTCACCTACTATGATCACGTGACGGATATTACTAATTTCTACGGCGGAAAAGGCTTCGAATACAACGGCCACTGGTCCTGGATTTATCTACATGAAAACCTGCCCAGAACGGATTTAGATGGATCACCAGTCCGAGTGAATGGCAAGCCTGTCACCATCATGGAATGGATGGCCGCTCAGAAAAAAGGGAAATAAGTAAAAAGGACACCTTTACGTTAATACCTCCTTTTAAAATAATCAAAATGAAATTCACTAAACACCTCCTCCTCCTATTTAGCCTCCTTTTCATAGGCGAAATCAGTGCACAGGCACCCAAAATTGTGGCCGGCATCAATGTCGACCGAGTTAAACGATTAGAAAAATTTGTTCAGTACGAAATGGATAAGGGAAACATCCCTGGTGCCGTGACGATGATTATTCACAATGGCCAGGTGGTTCACCAAGGGGCTTTGGGATACAAAAACGTGGTGACTAAGGCACCCATGACGACGGACGATTTATTTTATATTCAATCCATGACGAAACCCATCATCTCCACGGCATTCATGATGTTGTATGAAGAAGGGTATTTTAAATTAAGCGACCCTGTTTCGAAGTACTTACCCGAATTTAAAAACTTGCGCGTCGTAAGAAGTGTAAATGATGGCCCGGATGCTCCTACTGATTCGTTAAAGTCGCAGATCACGATGACACAATTATTAAGTCATAGTGGTGGATTAACGCATGGTTTGGACCAAAACCCTGTTCAAATTCGATTCAGAAGTGGCTATTTCAAACCCGGCATTAAAACGATTCAAGAGCGTGTGGCCAATATGACGAAGTTCCCCTTATTAGCTCAACCGGGTACGGAATGGAATTATAGCGCTGGACCGGATGTGCTTTGCGTGTTGATCGAAAAGTTCTCAGGAATGAGTGTGAATGAGTTTTTGAAGTCTCGCTTATTTGGACCTTTAGAGATGAAACATACGGGGTATAATGTACCTAAAGAGGAACAAGCTAAAATTGTGGCATTACATACTAAGGGTAAAAATGGAAAGATTTCTGTGGCTGCGAATCAGCCTCCGTTTGAAAATGTAACGGTTTGGAGTGGGGTGAATGGCTTGTTTTCGACAGCCGCAGATTATGCTACTTTTTGCCAAATGATGCTGGCCGGCGGTACCTATAAAGGGAAACAATACTTGAGCCGCAAAACAGTGGAATTAATGACCTCCAATCACACGGGTGACTTATTCCCAACTCCAGGAACAGAATGGGGCCTAGGCTTTGCCGTGGTAACCGACGGGCCAGCGACAAAAACTCCAGCGTCAAAAGGATTATTCTATTGGGGAGGAGCGAACAACACCCATTTCTTTATCGACCCGAAAGAGAAACTCATTGCCCTATTTATGACTCAGGAAAGTAATTTCACCTGGGATTACCATAATAGTTTACGCCAAATGGTTTACCAGACTTTGGCAGATTAATACAGAAAGCCGGGCATCGTCCCGACTTTTTTTTCTTGCTCTAACGCAAGAATTACTCCTATTTAATGGCGGATATTTGACCTAAGGATCGCGAACCTCAGGTGACTACCGAAAAACCTAATAAAAGAGTAGGTGACCATTATTTACATACCTAACCATGATATACCTAAAATCAACAACTCAGAAATCGAATCGATTTCTAACTGGAATTACCTTAGCGGTGATGCTCATTTCAAGTATTCAATTTAATCCTAGTCCGACTTTCAAAACATCGGAGGCGTGTTTTCTTAAAATTTTTAAATTGGAGATTTTCGGCCTATTTGATGATGTAAAACACAATACGGAAGTTGATCTCTACCTTTTCGGGATTAAAGTTTTCTAATAAACGGGTTAGGGCCTTGGTCCTAACCCCTATTATTCTTCCCAATACTATGCTACATAAAATCGTATTATTACTCGCCCTTTGCTATTCCTCTTTAGGACAAATACGCGTTCTAAATGAGAAAAACCAACAACCTATCGAAGGTGTGGAGGTCTATTCCTCTACAGGCGTACTGATGGGGCTTAGTGATGCAAAAGGAGAAGTTGAGCTGAAAACTTCAGCTACTTTTCTATTTTCTCATTTTCTGTACGAAAGTAAAACAAGCCCAGCGACACCGCAAGTTTATTTAAAACCACGCAGCATTCAGTTAGCTGACGTTCAGGTAAAATCGAATAAACGAAAAATGGGCGTTTTACTAAAAGGCTATTTCCGGAGCTTTCAATTCAGAAATGATAGTCTAGAGTTTTTCAGTGATGGGGAGATAGAAGTCCTAGTACCTGCCAGTCCAAACAAAAGCGTCGAATACAAACGGATTCAACAGCGAAATTTGAAAGGCCAATTGTTTAAAATGGCTTCTCAGGGAAAATCGACGAGTTACGGCATGACCATCACGCTCCCTCCTATCCTCGAATTAATTAGAACTAGAGATTTGCAAGCCTCGGCTCAATTCTTAAATGCGAGGCAAGATTCAGTTGCGCTCATACAAGCTGAGACAGGGGTTCGCTGGGGTCAAATGAATCGAATAAATGCCCGACTTCTTCAAGTGGCAATTCATCACTATCCATTAGGAAAACCTCAAATACTTAAAAGTTTGGGAATGGAATCGCAAATCATAGTGAATGACGAAGAAAGTATCGCTCAAGTCGAGAATAGAGAAAACTTCGATCCCATCCAGCTCATCTATCATAAGAATGTGAATAAAATAGATTTCAAAGCAAAAGGAAAATCCCACTTTGATCAATATAATTCTATCACGGAATTTTTTATTCATTCCGCTGAGATCGAAAAAGGGGACGAAAAAGGATTCTCCAAGAGAACTTCATTAGGGAATGAGACTAGGTACAGCGACCCTTATTGGGAAAAAGCAGCTTCTCATCCGAATTTCAAACCACTACCATCTGCCATAGAAGAGGAAATTAATCGACAAACGAAGGAGAAGCATTTGCCTTAAACGACTTTCCTTTTGCCATTCTACTTCTAATTCTACTTAATTCGGAAGGACTGATATTCAAAAATTGAGCAATGTATTTATCAGGTACTTGTTTGATATGCACAGCAAAGTGAAGACAATAATACTCGTAACGCATTTGACAATTACCCATGTGTAAAATCAAGTTCAGGTGTTCCATTTCAAAAAAATAGAGCTCCATTAGTTGACGAAAAAGAAGAGAGAGAACAGGAATCTGAACGAATAGTTGATCGAGTAAGCAACGATCAAGGTAAAGTAGGGTTGTTAGCTTAATCGTTTCTGAATGAATGATTGTTACTTTAGCCGGTTGGAAACTAGCAGCTGATAAACAGAACGTCGAGGGGAGGACAAAACCTCGATCTATAGTGGAGTCTTGCTGTGTTGTGTTAGGCATTGTAGAAAAGTGTCGAAGAAGGCCATCCGCAACAAAATACAAACGCGGTTTCGAATCGACACAAGAGGTAATGGGCTGATTACGTTTAGTCTGCTGGTATTTAAAAGCACGCAAAAAGATCGCTAATTCTTCAGTCGACAATAGATGAAATGATTCCAAAAACTGACTTAATCGCTTCTTTGACTCTAGGTTATTCATAGTGGTTATCCGTTTTAATGACACTAAACTAGTGGATTCAAAAGAGTCATAATAACAGTAAACTGATAATATGCGATTTGCTTCCTGATTTTATCTTATTTTTGTACATGAGTAAATTACCATTGAGCAAAACACCTTTGAACAGGACGAATTGGATTGCAGATGCTGACATCGAATGGGAAATCCTAGACGAGTCTTGCAAACGCAAAATCATGGCATATAATGATGGTCTCATGATCGTGAAGGTGCATTTCAAAAAAGGAGGAGTAGGTGCGATTCACCAGCATATCCATACCCAAGGATCCTATGTGGAAAGTGGCGTATTCGAGGTGATTATAGGTGATGAGAAAAAGATCCTGAAACAAGGTGACGTGTTCTTCATTCCTCCCTCTATTGACCATGGTGTAGTCGCTCTTGAAGAAGGAATATTAGTGGATTCGTTCAATCCCATGCGCGCAGATTTTATCCAATGAAAATAATCGTCATCGGTGGTGGAGCCGCTGGATTTTTTGCTGCTATTTCTGCCAAAGAACATAATCCTGAAGCTGAAGTAACCATCCTGGAGAAAACCTCCAAGTTTTTAGGGAAGGTTAAAATATCCGGCGGTGGCCGATGCAACGTCACCAATGCCACGTTTAATTCCCGTTTGCTATCAGAAAATTATCCCCGTGGGGAGAAATTCCTCCGTAAGGCTTTTGAGGTCTTTAATGCATCCTCTATGGTCGAATGGCTAGAGTCTCGAGGTGTGGCATTAAAGACCTATCACGATAACTGTATATTCCCCCTTTCGAACGATTCACAAACAATCATCGACTGCTTTCTATCCGAAGCTCGACGCTTGCATATTAACCTGCATAGCAGTCAATCGGTAGAAGAGATTAAAACGACGGTGAAAGGCTTTCGCATTCATTGCCGAGATACGGAATACGACGCGGATCGCGTGATTGTGACGACGGGTGGACAACCGAAGATGTCGGGATTGCATTGGCTCGCAGATATTGGTCACGAAATTATTCCGCCAGTCCCTTCCCTATTTACCTTTAACATGCCGCAAGAACCCATTCGGGATTTGATGGGTATCGTAGTGGAGAAAGCCCGCGTACGGATTGAGGGCCAAAAGCTACTAGGCCAAGGACCTCTTTTAGTGACGCATTGGGGAATGAGCGGTCCTGCTATTCTGCAGCTGTCGGCTTGGGGAGCTCGGATTTTAGCAGAGAAAGAATACCGATGCGCCATCCTGGTGAATTGGCTAGACGAGACAAAGGAAGAAGAGTTACGTGCGCAAATCACGCAAGTCATGAAAGAGCATGGGGCCAAAATGATGGCCAATTTGAATCCCTTTGCGATGCCGAATCGACTTTGGGTCTACTTACTAGAAAAGAATGAAATCAAGACCAGCCTCCGCTGGAATGAATTAGGAGGCAAAGCGCTCAATAAATTAATCAATACTTTGATTAACGACCGTTATGTAGTGCAAGGAAAAACGACCTTTAAGGAAGAGTTTGTGACTGCTGGCGGCGTTGACTTACAAGATATCAGTGTCCAAACCATGGAAAGCAAAAAATGCCCTGGCTTATTCTTTGCGGGTGAAGTCATGGATATCGATGGTATCACCGGTGGATTCAATTTTCAAGCCGCTTGGACGACCGGATTTATTGCCGGAAAAAGTGCTAGCTCGCCAGCATTTCGCGGATAATCTTCAAATGATGTTCTGTGTGCACATATAAAAACCGAAAAGTCTCCTTTTTTTTCAAATCCCCAAAAAACGGATGGGTAAAATAATTATCGGCGCCTACATGTTCTAATTCATTTACTCTTTCACGACATAAGTCAACATGAGCCTGCAACGTCTCCTGCGTAATTTCCCCTGGAGTTACTAATTTAGGCGCTCCCACTTTTCCTCTTGGAATCACACCGCGCCAAAGAATCACATATTTCAATGGCTTAAATCGCCATTTATATGAGGCCGGATTTGACCTTTTTACCCCCTCAATTACAGAACTGATCACCAACAAATCATGCTCAATTTGCCAGCCTACAGTGGAAGCTGAAATGACATCATTCCTCACCTCAAGTTGAGGAATGTAGCCTTCTAATTCGTCTAATTGCTTATGTAATTTTTGCATACGGCAAGTTATCAATTTTATCGGTTTTGTAATAACCTGAGATTCCTAGGGAGGTTAAGATACCGGCTTTGGCCAAATCTAAAAAGCCATCCTCCTCCTGAATTCCTACTGGCACATAGGCTTCCTGCAATGATCCAATAACTAAAAAAGTATTATTTAATTCGATAGGCATCAGCTGCTCGAATTTCAACACATACTGAACAGGAGACTCCGCCACGAAAGGTGCTATACAACCATCGCGAAATTCCTCTGTCAAGCCCGTCATCTCAAACTCCGAAACGCCATCCGGGTACTTCGCACTCGTCTGATGCGCTTGTTTGTACATCGATTCCGTCACTAAATTCACGGTATAAATACCGGTTTCCTGGATATTTTTTAAGGTATGAGGCGCCGCAGCTAAAGGACGATTAATAAAGCCGATCAGCGCTGGATCAGCTCCTAAATGAACGATATTACTAAAAACAGCGAGATTTGAAACGCCATTAGTGTTCACCGTTCCGATGAGCGATAAGCTTTTAAAGCCACTCAGTGAATTGATGAAATTAGCGCGGGTGAAACGGTCCCAGGTTTGGAGTTCAGAAAGAGAAAAATGTTTGCTCATAAAGGTGGAAGTGACTTATATCACTTTTTATGGCTTAAAGATAGGCTACATTTGACTAAACAAATAATAACAACATGAAAACGCAAGAGATTTTCGTTGAAAACATCAAGTGTGGCGGATGTATGACGAGCATTAAAAATGCTTTGGAAAAAATAAAAGGGATTATCAAAGTAGATATTAATAAAGACGAAGAAAAAATCAGCCTGACCGGCGATCATTATCAGTTAAACGAGGTCATTGAATCGTTAAATAGTATGGGTTACCCACAAAAAGGAGAAAACTCCCTGTTCAAACAAGCTAAGTCCTATGTCAGTTGTGCTGTAGGTAAAATGAGTTAATCTTTCTTAAAGTATACAAAAAAGGCCCTTCTCGCAAAGGGCCTTTTCTATTACAAAACAATGATTTATCTAGCAATTAAGATATATAATTCCGCATCTTGCTGCGGTTTCACCTCGCAGGTATTATTGAAGTGCATCGTCGCTGTATTTGCTGTATCGAACATAGGCCAAGCCGGGATACCTTTGTGACCCGGGTTACCCGTTTTAGCAAAGTTAATCCAAGACGAACTCATACGATCTGCTAAGACATACGCTTCTTTTCCGCCTCCTGTCATTTCCTCGCAACGCGCGATGTTATTGAAGCAGAACGGTAATTCCATGCAGTGGAAAGCTTTGTATTTACCATCCATCACGGGTGATTGCCACGTCATTAAGTACATGTAAACTGGTGCCGCTTTCAGAGCTGATTTCTCCTTCGCTTGAACCACTGCACCTGGACGGAACATCACGTCCACATCCATTAAATCAGATGGCTTCGTGTCATTCGGGTAGGCTTTCTTCACGGCTGCCTTGAATGCCTCCGCTTTCTCGCCATAGGTTCTTTTGATATACGCATCCACTTGTTCTGCGGTTGCATCCGACATTCCAGTCATGATGGATGGCATGAATTCGTTCTTCACCGTTCCGATTAATAAAGGTACGTCTTTCGATAATTCGAATGCCTCTTTCGAGAACAATTGGTAAGGCAATAAGTCGCCGTCTACCGATGGACCCCAGCTTAGGCCGAAACCAACAACAGGTTTTCCTGCCGCTTTCATTTGGGCAGCGATGTTTGCTAAGGCTTTCTTGCCCGCGTTTGCTAATACTGGATATGGGATCGTTTGCAGGCTATCTACTTTCGCTGCTGGGATGTTAAGCGCTTTCAAGACTTCGGCAGTGATGCTTTGAGTCGTTGCTTTGTCTAACATGTTTGCGCGGAAAGAACCACTTTGGTTGATTGCTTTGCTAAATAAACCTTTCGCTGAAGGCATCGCCATCAAGGTGTTTACTTTCGCGCCTCCGCCAGATTGACCGAAGATAGTTACGTTTTTCGCATCACCTCCGAAAGAGCCGATGTTTTCTTTTACCCATTCTAACGCCGCACGCATATCCAATACGCTATTGTTAGCTGAGTATTTGTATTTTTCGCCGTAAGCTGATAAATCTAAATAACCCGTAATGTTCAAACGGTGGGAAATGGAAACAACTACGACGTCCCCTTTTTTGGCCAAATTCTCTCCATCATACGACGGCAACTCAATCGCCGATCCAGCCGTAAATCCACCCCCGTGAATCCAAAACATCACCGGACGCTTCTTACCATCATTGATACCAGGCGTCCACACGTTAATGCGCATGCAATCCTCATTCGTAAAACCCCAGTTGTGGTTAAAAACGAATTCTGATTCGTCTTGAATCTGCGTTGTCTCATCAATCAAAGGCGAAACCGGACCATAAGACATAGACGAACGAACGCCAGCCCAAGGTTTAGGCTTGTGAGGTGCCTCAAAACGAGCCGCCTCCGCATACGGAATCCCCTTGTAAGTATAGATTCCACTGTGAATATATCCACGTACTTTACCGGCGTCCGTCGCCACAATAGCCACGTCTTTACCCGTTGTAATTTGCGCTTTCAAGCCCATGGAGGCCATAATCAGCGCACTCGCCATTAATATTTTTTTCATAAGATTAGTTTTTATAGAATTTGTCTAAGAACTCATAACGTGCATCATCTGTCGCCTTGATCGCTTTGGATTCCACATCGATCACCATCACACCCGGTTCCTTATCTTGTGGAGCAGCTGCAGGCCAGTTTGCCAAAGTTCCTCCGTTCGGATTCCCCGTCTTAATGAAGTTCGCGAAAAAGCCGAACATCGTTTTAGACACTGTATAATCATCCGCCGTGAAAGCGTAATCCTTAATCAAGTGCAAGTTGCCCATGCAATATTCAATCTCACAAGCGTGAGGAGCTCCTACCGCTGGACGAGGTTTCGGTGCATTAGGATCAGCTTTCACTGTTCCCCCAGCTAAACCTGACGCGACTGACTTATCCACTAGTGGAGCGCGGTGGCGTGAGTATAGATAACGATAAACGGGTTGATTTGAATTCTTGCGATGTAAATCAAACCATTTCCAAGTGCTGTACGAAATGAAACGATCTGCCGCTAGAGCCGTAGCCGAGCGCTCGATCACATCCTCTGAACCTGATGGGTATAATTTCAAAACGGTCTCGTGATCTGCCGGATATGCTTCTTTTACTTTAGCCACATAATTATCATGCGTATATGGTTTGCCTTGCATAAAGGCTCCACCCGGAATCTCAGCTGAGTTCCAACCTAATAAAAGCGGAACCATGGATTGCTGCTTTGCATTGAATAATTCAGGTAAGGTTTTTGGCAAAAAATAACCGTCCACTACCGTAGAAAAACTCAAAGTACGTGTCTCTTGTGCTATCTCAAATAATTCGCGAGACGACATCGCACGTAAATCCTTCAAAGACTTCGCCCCTGCTTTTTCCGCAAAAGCTACACCCGCTTTTTCTGCTTGCGCTAAAGGTACCGGGGACATCGTCGGATTAATTCCCGCGCCACTTTCTCCGATGGCTCCGGCGATTAGGCCTTTTGCTAGCGGCGAAGCCATTTGAACAGATACGGAAGCAGAACCTGCTGATTCCCCAGCGATTGTTACTTTAGACGCATCTCCACCAAAAGCAGCGATATTCTTCTTCACCCATTGCAAAGCAAAGGTTTGGTCTAAATACCCATAGTTTCCTGATGCCTTATAAGAAGCCTCCGCTGATAATTCCGGATGCGAGAAGAAACCGAAAAGGCCTAAACGGTAATTCACCGTCACGACTACGATTCCTTGTTTCGACATCGCCTCGCCATCATAACGTGGCTCAGATGCATCCCCCGCGAATAATCCACCGCCATAGAAGTAAACTAAGACCGGTAGGTTTTTCGTATTTCTTTTTGCAGGAGACCAAACGTTCAGATATAAACAATCCTCGCTAAGACCCGCAGAACGCGATCCCATGTCTCCGAATACAATCGCCTGAATAGGACGAGGCCCAAAGGCTTTCGTTTTCTTCACTCCCGACCAAGGTTCAGCCGGAACAGGTGCTTTCCAACGCAACTCACCTACCGGTGGTTTGGCAAAGGGCACACCGAAATAAGTCTGAATTCCTGTTTGTGTATTGTAATCACCTTCGATGATTCCTGATTCGATTTTAGCCTGGACAGGCATTTTAAAATCAGTCTGTGCAAACGCGCTGGACGCAATTAGCCCTAGCAGGCAAGTAAGTTGCCAGATTCTTTTCATAGTTTAATTGTTAAATAGGTTTATTGTCAATAATTGATACAATAATAAAACAATCTTTTGGAAAGTCCTATTGTACGAATTTCAATATCGAAGCCGCCACCTTTCCAGGCACCTCTTCCATAGGCACATGTCCTACGTTTTTATAGATCTCCGCTTTGCTTCCTTTGATATCTTTCAAGAAGTTATCGACGTTATTCACCCCGATCAGGTTGTCCTTATCGCCCCATAAGATCAAAGTAGGCGTCTTGACTTCTTTAATGCTTTCTGGATTACCTTTAAATGAGCCTTTGAAAATCATCAATGCGGCTTCTCTGTTTCCTTCTCTAATCGCCACATCATGGAAACGCTCTACTTGCTCATCCGTCACGCTAGCTGGATCGTAATAAACGGTCTCTAAACTTTTTCGAACCAATGCTTTGGGTGTAGCATACAGTAACAAATTATTGATCACAGGAGTGGATGCCAGCTTAAATCCTAAGGAACCACTCTCCCCTTTCTTCGGGTATCCGGCCGCATCGATCAAGATCATTTTAGCGAGACGTGATGGATTGTGTAAGGCATAATTCCAGGAAATTGCCCCGCCTAACGAATTCCCAGCTAAGATGAATCGCTTGATTTTTAAACGCGTAGCAAAGGAATCGATGAACTTCGAATAATAAGGAAAATTATAGGCCATTTCAGGAGATGGTCCGGTTAAAGCAAATCCAGGTAAATCAAGACTAATTACTCTTTTGTGAGCTTTAAGTGAGATAACCACGCTATCCCAGGTGTTCAAAGACGAAGACATACCGTGCAATAAAATCAGTGGCAAGGTATCAGTTGCGACACCCTCGTCCCGGTAATGCACTTTCATTCCCATGATAGGCATGAATTTAGAATCCTTGTTCGCGTACAAAGGAATCAACTCTTCTACGGGTCTATCTCGTTCACAGATGATCAACAGTAAAATAACAATTAGGGCAATAAAGCCCCCTAAAATCTTAGCGATTGTTTTCATATAATTGATTGAATACCATTTTGAATGTGCTGTGTGTTTGGCCTCTGAACGTTACTTCTGGACCATACACATATAAATTTCCTTTTCCCACTTTCGCTTGGAAAGCGGCTACGCCATCTTGCAGATAAGCTTGGCCAAAAGCCCAACCACTGCGCAACGTTTTCTCCGTCGCGAACCAAGCTAATGGAGTTAATACACCTCGTGAGATCGACTCCGGCGCTAACTTAAATACGGGGCTAGCTGCGAAAATGACATCCGCTTTAGTCGCCATTCCCCAGTTTGCTGGTGAATTTTGATCTACCGTCACTTGCATCACACTACCCGGAATATAGAATTTCTCTCCTGGCAAATTGCGCTCTTTTCCTCCCACCATTTCCACTAAAGCATTCTTTACAGGCAGATTTAAATGATAGGCCAAGTTCGCACTCGATCCGATCGTGATGATATCTCCGCCCTCTTCTAAGAAAGCGCGAAGTGCAGGTACAGATTTTGCTGCAGTAATCTTACCCATTGTCTCTTGGTATTCCGCTGGAATATCAGCCTCTACTGGTTCTTTCTCATCCCACTCGTTTGCTGGCTCAGCTCTCAAGCCTGGAATGGCCCCTTTGACAAAAATCAACACATCAAATTTCGAACGTAGGCTACCTTTATCGATTTCTTTTGCGAACACTAATTTGAAGTCAAAATGGTGTTGCTCTAAAATCCAACGCAACCAACCTGACGGCATCGAACCACCATAGGTATCCCAAAGACCCACACGCTTCGTGCCTACTTTACGGGAAACATCAGCTGGCAAAGCATTAAGTGCTTGTGTTTTTACGGTCGCCTTCGCCAAAATGTCCGCTGCCGCCACACTGTGTTTCACATAAAATGCTGAAGCGTTTTTCGACACTTCTACACCCGCTTTTAGCAAATCATTCAATAAGGTGAACGATGCGTTATCCGAAGTGGAGAATGAATAATAAACACCGGTAGCAAATACGGGTTTAGCCTTTTGAAGTTCGCCGTAAGGAAGGGTTTCGAATGGACCGTTTACGTCTTCCAAAATGCGGTCAAACTGAATCCCCATCGTATAAGCAGGTGTCCAGCCAGCGGCATCATACGGACGAACCGGAGGGCCGCCTGGGTATTGGAAGTCATTCGGGTGATCTTGTGGTTCGAACATATCGATCACGTGAGGGCGGAAAGCTTGATTTGTCTTTACCACATAAGAACCCGCTGGATAGGCTTTTCCTTTTACCTCAAAAGCTTTCGTAGCCTTCTCAACCCGAATACCACTTTTAATCAAGATATTAATAAAGGCAATACCAGAAGTCGATTGATCTGCCGTCACGATATAGGCTCTTGCATCACGAGTCATTGGATTCTTGTATACAGCAGCAAATAAACTGTCTGCTTTCTTCTTGTAATTTCCTCCCGAAATCTCCGCTAACTTCTCCACTTTGTTTGGAGACATCGTCCAGTAATCCTGAGATCCTAAATCAATCGATTTCTTACCCATCTTGTAAATGTTCATCAACACCTCTTCGCGGTAACGGGTCGCATAATTCAAGACAGCATAGTTCAAAGAAAGCGAATAATCAATCGAGTTCTTGAATAACCATTTGCGCGGCGTGATGGGGAATGGTGTCGCCGAATTAGGGATTAAACGACTAGGTACTAATGGGATGTTTTCCGGCGTCGGATCCCCAATGATCTCCGTTAATAATCCAATAATGTTGTGATAATAGGCTGTGGTGCGTAATCCACCATTCCACCAAGTCGAATAAACCGAACCTGATTTCATCGTGTAACCCGGCTTGCCTTCTGCGTTTAGGCGTGAGCTCATCGCAGCGCCTAAGGCGTCGATTCCCGTAATTAGAAGTGGATCGTACACGTAATTGAATGGATCACGGTACGGAGGACCTGCGACTACGGTTCCTGCAGGACCGGTTTGGTGGTGGTTGTACAGAATTTGAGGCATCCACTCGATGTATTGTTGGCGAGCCATGTTAGTCGACTCACTCATATTCATCATGTAGAAATCGCGGTTATTATCGTGTCCGATGTATTTTTCATACAGACGAGGCAAGTTATCTGTCGAGCGTTTCAGCGTATCTGCTTTGCGCATGTACCAATTGGAAACGAGTTCCTGACCATCTGGATTTGCGTGAACGAAAAGGATGATGGTGTTTTGGAGAATGCGTTTCGTTTCCTCATCGTTTCGTGTCGTGAACTGGTATATGGATTCGATCCATTGGTGAATTCCTACCGTTTCTGTGGCGTGAAGACCGCCGTCGATCCAGACGATGGCTTTTCCATCTTTGGCCAAAGACTTAGCCTCTTGCTCAGTCAAGCCTTCCGCCCGCGCTAAACGCTGTGAAATCGCTTTGTACTTAGCTAGGTTCTTAATATTTGCCGGATCAGAAACAATAACCATATATTGATTGCGCCCCTCTTCGGTCTTTCCAATCGACTGTAATTTCACTCGATTAGACGCTGCGGCGACCTTTTTCAGGTAGCCTTCCGTCTGCGTAAATGTAGCTAAATGGTAATTATCGCCTATGTTAAAGCCAAAATGCGATGTAGGACGAGGAACCTGCGCGCGAATCGTCAGCGACGCGAATAATAGAACGAGTAAGATTTTTTTCATAAGTTGAATCAGGTAAGCTTTAAAGATAGAAATATAGAAATTAATATTTAGCTTCGTGGCAGAAAAATACCAAGCTATGATTAAAAAAATATCCTTTATTGGCCTGATTGCGATGGCCGCTTTAAGTACCATGTCCTTAACGAATGCTCCAGCTGTTGCTGAAGAGCCTGCAGAGGTTAATTACACCAAATATTGTGCGTCTTGCCACGGCGAAAAAGTGGAAGCGTTCGTGGACCGCAAATGGAAGCACGGAGATAAAAAATCAGACATCTTAAACAGCATTACGCATGGCTATCCTGATGCCGGAATGCCTACTTGGAAAGAGGTTTTGACACCTAAAGAAATTGAAAAACTGGCAGATTTAATCGTTGAAAATTTAGCCGGTGTTGAGCAATATAAATTTGCCAATAAACCAACGTCAAACATCTTCAAGTCAGATGGAATGACCATCGTTTTAGATACGATCGCCACTGGTTTCGATAGCCCTTGGGGTTTCACGCAGTTACCTTCTAACGACTATTTGATTACAGATCGCGCGGGTGTATTGTATTTAGTAGATCAAAAACGCAACAAAACGGCGATCAAAGGAACGCCCGAAGTGTATGCGCAGGGACAAGGTGGTTTGTTAGATGTCACACTTCACCCGCAATTCGAGCAAAATGGCTGGATCTACCTATCCTATTCTAAGTTTAAAATGGAGGATGGTGCCAAAGTAAACACAACGGCCATCGTTCGTGGAAAAATAAAAGACAATAACTGGGTAGAAGCGCAAGAGATATTCGAAGCGAAACCTTACACGAAAACATCTTTCCACTACGGATCTCGCATTACATTTGACAAAAAAGGACATCTATTCTTCTCTGTAGGAGAACGTGGAATGGAAAAAGTGTTCCCTCAGAGTTTAGATAATGACAATGGTAAAATTCACCGTTTAAATGACGATGGAACCGTACCAGCGGATAATCCATTCAAGAACACAGATCACCCGAGCATCTATTCTTATGGACAACGTAACCCTCAAGGTTTGACGACGAATCCTTGGACGGATGATATTTGGGAGACGGAGCACGGTCCTCGTGGTGGTGATGAAATCAACATCATCAAAGCAGGCAAAAACTACGGCTGGCCAGTCATTACCTATGGTATTAATTACGATGGAAAACCGATTTCAGCGATCTCTAAAAAAGACGGAATGGAGCAACCTATCTCCTATTTCATCCCATCGATTGCCCCATCTGGTTTAACGTTTGTGACGGGCGATAAATACCCGGCGTGGAAAGGCAACTTGATGATCGGATCACTACGTTTCAACTATTTGAATCGTGTGGAGGTTAAGAACAACAAGGTCGTGAAGCAAGAAAAGGTATTGTTAAACGTAGGGCGTATGCGCAATGTGAAGCAGGGCCGCGATGGGTACTTGTATGTGGGGGTGGAGAGTCCGGGGATGATGTTCCGTTTGCGTCCGCAATAGAGTAAAGATGGTAGAGTAGAGAGTAAAGATAGTCCGAAGGTTTTATCTATACTCTTTACTCTATCCTCTCTTATCTTCGTTAAAATTACCGCTCATCAAAAACCCTTTCTTTGATTAACGTTTTTATGGGAACTTTGTCCCCATGAAATTAATTGCCCTACTACTCATTTGTTCGATTACGGCTTTTGGCCAAAATTCCTTACACCTCCGCCTTCAAGATGCTAATAAAGAAGCACTGCCTTTTGCAACAGCACTTTTGAAAAAAACGACTGATTCAAGCCTTGTTAAAGGGATGAATACAGACGAAAATGGAGAATTACGGGCTACTAAATTACCCCTAGGTAAATTCACCTTAACCCTTCAATCGACGGGTTTCAAACCTACGAAAATCGCCTTAGATGAGATTTCAGCGGATACTCAAATCGAATTAGGGGTCATCACATTGCAGCCATTAAGCACCGAATTAGCGGAAGTGAAAGTGACGGCAACAAAACCGTTCATCGAAAAAAAGCTAGACAAGACCATCGTTAACGTGGAGAATTCTGCCATGGCGGCTGGAAATACAACCATGGAATTATTAGAGCGTTCTCCAGGTGTGATCGTGGACAAAGATGGCAACATTTCCCTAAGAGGAAAATCGGGTGCTGCGATCATGATTGATGGGAAAATTTCGTACTTATCCGGTGCAGATTTAGCTAATTATCTGAAGAATTTACCCGCAGACCAGGTTTCTCAGCTAGAGATTATGGCCAATCCGTCGTCAAGATATGACGCGGCTGGAACAGGTGGAATCATCAATATTAAGTTGAAAAAGAATTCAAACATTGGGCTGAATGGATCTGCGAATGCGACTGTAGCACAAGGAGTCTATTCTCGCCAAAGTACGGGGGTGAATTTAAACTACCGAAAGAATGGCTGGAATTGGTTTGGGAATGGTTCCGTAGTGAACCGCAAAATGCTAGAGCGAAATAACCTAACGCGTTATTTTAGAGCCCAAAATGAAGTTTGGGAAAATGGATTTGCCTTCAAAAATGAGAATCAGACGACACAATTGAAAGGTGGGGTGGATTGGTACTATTCGAAGAAGACGACTGTAGGAATTTTGGTTTCTGGCAACATTAACCAATTTACTTTACGCGATGGATTGAATCAGACGGTACAATATACGAGTGCTGGAACGGCTTTGACCCGCTTAAATACGTTTAATAATGTCGGAAATCCGAGTCATAATTATGCTGCGAATTTCAACTTCAAGCATAGTTATGATAGCACGGGTCGGGAATTAACCATTGATGTGGACTATGCCCGTTTTGTGGACAATAGCGGATCCAATTTGCGTTCACAGTTCCAGCGAGGGGATTTCAGCACCTTGCGTGCAGACTCCCTTTTGTTAAATAATGCAAACTCCTTGGTAGATCAATATTCCTTTAAATTAGACTACGTTCTTCCCTCCTTTTTAAAATCAAAATGGGGCACAGGTTTAAAATCGTCCTATGTGAAAACGGATAACGATTTACGCTTCCAGGGCAAGAACGATGGGGACGCTAATTTTACTTTTTTAACAGGCCAAAGCAACCACTTCGTCTACACCGAGCAAATTCACGCGGCCTATTTGAATACGGAACGTGCCATCGGCAAATTTAGTTACCAGATTGGCTTACGTGGCGAATGGACGGTAGCAGATGGATTGTCTCAGGCCTACACAGCGAACTCGAAAGATTCCACATTCCACCGTGACTACGCGCAGCTATTCCCGAGTGCTTTTTTACAGTATGATCTTTCCAAAAACCACAGCTTAGGCTTGAATTATTCGCGTCGAATTGACCGACCAAGTTATGGAGATTTGAACCCATTTGTGTTCTTTTTGGACAACTACACGTTCAAAGTGGGAAATCCAATGCTGACCCCACAGCTAACGAACTCGGTGGAATTAAGCCATACCTACATGGGGGCTTTCAGTACGATTTTGGGCTATAGCCACACGACAAATGTGATCACGGAGATACTAAAGCAAGACACGCAGGCTAGAAAATCCTACCAAACATCAGCTAATATGGCGGAGAGAACTAATTATAGTTTGGGATTCTCCTTACCTATCCCCATTGCGAAATGGTGGTCTACGAATAACGACATCTACTTTAACCGAGCAGAATTAGTCGGAAAAGTAGAAAATGCGAATCTTAGTCCTGTAAACAATCAGTTTTATATTAGTTCAAATCACATCTTTACCTTGCCAAAGGCCTATCGTCTTGAAATCGGCGGCAACTACTTTTCTGGAGGTTTAGAGAGTGCGTTTATTTTTGGAGCTGGAGGTGCACTAAACTTAGGGGTCCAAAAAACCATCTTAAACAAACGCGGAGTCATCCGCCTCAATGCGCAAGACGTACTTTTAACCTCTAACCCAAATGTATTTATCAAATACGGCGACCTAGATATCATCGTTCGTCCGCGTCAAGATTCACGTGTGGTTCGATTGAACTTCACGTACCGTTTTGGGAATATGGCTATTAAGGGAGCGCGGGAGAGAGCGACGGGGTTAGAGGCGGAAAAGAGCAGGGTTAAATCGAAATAATTTAGATTCAAAATTCCAGCTTTAGTATTATCCTACTGAAATTGCGCTGCGCGATAATTTCCTGTAGTATAATACTTAAAGCTTCTATGCTTTGAATCTAAAACTTGATTTATCTCCTATCTATACTTGCTTATCTCTAATCTAAACAGAGAGAGAAGAATAAAACGAAATGCGAAAAAATATCGCGTTTATTTAAATGTAAATCTAAAATTGCGCTGCGCGATAATTTTGTGATTTACATTTAAACAAACTCTCTGAGATAAAGAGAGAGAGAGAAGAATAAAACGAAATGCATAAAAATATCGCGCAGCGCATTTTTAGCATTCGTTTTAATCTTCGATATTTATTTCTTCTTCGTTCACCTTCTTCCTCTCCCTAGCCTCTTTCATCTTCTTGCTCTCAAATTTATAGCTGAAACCGATATAGTAAATGCGGGTTTCTTTCTTGCGTTCAAGGTCACTGACAAAGCCGAAAGGACGGGAATCGTAGATCGTTTTTTGGGTGTTAAATAAATCGTTAATCCGGGCATTGATCGTCAATCGACCTAGATCTTTTTTCACGCCCAGATCCACGGTATAATACGGACTGATGATTCCTAAAGGATTAATCTGAGAAGACTGGTAAATTCCTGAAAGCTGTGCAGACCAATTGTTTTTCCATTTGACTTGCTGATTTAGGCGAGAGTTCCAGCTCCAGCGGTTTTGAGCTACTTGGGTTCCATTAATCAAACCTTGTAAATCGGTCTGGTAGATTGACGAACTAAGGGTTATTTTGAAGGCCTTTGAAACGGTCCAAGTGCTGAGATTCTCGAGACCCCAGGCACGGGATTTGGAGATATTCTCATAGCGGGTTAAGGTCGTATCGCCATTCAAAAAAGTACGAACACGCCCCACTAATCCGGTAATTTCGCGGTAAAATAGGGAATTTGAAACCGATAAAGAAGTAAAATCTTTCACGTGGGACAGCTCTAAAAGAAGCGCCTTTTCGGGCTTCAACGACGGATTACCCGCATTCAAATTAAGTGGATCCGCAAAAGAAATAAAGGGATTCAAGGACTTGTAACTGGGCCTTGTGATCCGGGAAGAAAGGGCAAACGAAATCGACTGTGAAGGAGAAATGGGATGCAAAATGGAAAGCGATGGGAATAGATTCACATAGTTTTGTTGTACATCACCCGCAATTTCAGTGGCCTCGACACGGATCCCCCCATCTAACTGAAGATAACGCGCTTTTTTAGCAAATGAAACATAGCCCGCTTGAATGTGTTCCTCATAGGCAAATCCATTCGAACGAACGCCATCTTTGACATAAATCCCCTCCTTCTGTTTCTCATATAAGAAGGAATTTTCGAAGAAGCGCGAGTTCAATTTGAATCCATAGTCGAGCGAAAGATTTTTCGAAAACGACTTAGTCCAATCCCCTTGAAAGAGCAGAGTCGAGTTTGTACTAGAGGCAGACGAACGCTCATTGCGAACAGGAATGTTTGGATTAGGGGTATCAAAATCCCCGTAAAAATAATGCTGGTAGAATTGATTCGCGTCAGAACCTTGGTTTTGGATCCATAAAAAATCGATCTTTCCGTTTGCGCTTGGACTATACGATAGGTTCAAATCAAAACCAGAATCACTTCCTTTCTTGTCCGCATCTCGGGCATAAAATCGATCCGCCGCATAGCTGAATTCGCTTTTGTTAGAGCGCACTTCGGAATTGTGGTCAGACGATAAACGGCCGATAAATGAAATCCCGAAAGTCCGATCCTTACTGAAAGTATAGATCGAATTTAATCGAATAGACTGGTTATAATCGCGGTTGATTTCATCCGTTGTTTGGGCGATTTGGGAAAAGCCGAAGGGACTTGGGTTTTCTCGGTAGAGGTATTGGTAGTTGTTGCGCGTGTTTTGGCGTAAATTCAAATCTACTACATGCGTCCAACGTTTGTAACCTTTTGCATAAGTAGCCGAAAGGGCATATTTATCATTCGTTCCTAGATTTGAATTTAGGCGTAAAGACTCCGTTTTCGATCCTTTCTTTAAAATGATATTTAAGATACCCGAACTACCTTCCGCGGAATATTTAGCGCCCGGATTCGAGATGATTTCAATGCGGTCGATCTGATCTGCGGGATAAAGACTTAAGGCATTTGCCCGAGACGAGCTTAAAATTCCGGCTGGTTTTCCATCAAAATAGATGGTCAAATTTTGATTACCTCGGTAATTCACATTCCCATCGCTGGTCACATAGATGGAGGGTATATTGCTTAAAACATCATACAGATTACCGCCCAAATTCGTCAAATTCGCCCCCACCTGAAATACCTTTTTCGAGGGATCACTCGCCATTTCAGAGCGAATGCCAGTAACCCGCACTTCCTGCAAAGTATCTTTCTGCGCAAAGGCGTAAAATGGAAATAGAAGAAATAGAAACTTATGCATCTAAGTCAAGAGGGCCGGACTCATTCTCTTTGGAAAAATAATACACCCTTAATTGTGCAATTCCACGCTGGTAATCGACTTTAACTACCTGCACTTTGTGAATCGGATAACCAGTACGCTCCGTTAAATCTTGTAGCAATCCCGCCCTTTCTGCTGGCTTAATCAAACCTAGATTTTCATAGTTCAGCGTTTGAAAATTTTCGTGTGTCAATTGCAAGGTCCGGCCTAATAAAAAAGTCATCGCGACTAGCACCGAATTTGCGACTAAAAGCATCTCGATGTTCACTAAAGAGGCCAAAGAGTTGATAATTCCTAGTGTCACCACTAAGAAAAAATAGCCCATTTCGCCAATAGGCACCGTCACCGTGCGGTAGCGGAACATCGAAAATAAGGCAAATAAACCAAAGGCAAAACCAAACTTCAAATCAGCCTCCGCTAACAAATAACACAACACAAAAAGGATGGTATTAAATAGGAAAAAAGTAAAAACGAAGTCGTTATTGCGGTACTTAGGGTAATAGATAAACCGCACGACGATGAACGTAAAAAGTAAATTCAGTGCATACCGAATCAAAAAGGTTTCTAGCATTTGTTCTTATTTATCTTCAAATATAACCATTTCCTATTATCTGCCCTATTCGCCTATTCATCATTTTGCTAGAGGCATTCATCGACTCGTGATAATAATCATTTATTTAGCGCGTTAAAATTTGCAATATTGCATATACAAACCCCTCCGAAAATGGAAAACAAAATCAAACGACACGCCTTTTTAAAGTCTTTAGGCCTGAAAGGAGCCTCTCTCTTAGCCGTTTATTGCGGCGTTTCCTCCCTTTCTTCTTGCACAAATGAGTCCGTAACACCCGCAAGCAGCGCTGATTTCACCCTCGATTTAACGAACCCGACCTACAGCAAATTAAATACGGTAGGTAATTATGTCATCGCGAATGGCATTGTTGTAGCGCGCGTTTCCAGTACTACGTTTGCTGCAGTAACTCAAGTTTGTTCACACGAAAATAAAGCCAACGTCATCTTCAGTGGTGGCGGTTTTTATTGCACCCAACATGGGGCCACTTTCTCTACCACTGGCGCTGGCACTAATGCAAACGGTAGTAAGGGCATTAAAGCCTATCAAACAAGTTTATCTGGAACCAGCCTTCGCATATTCGCCTAATGAAAAAAATACTCCTACTCCTTTTTTGTAGCACCTCCCTTTTTGCGCAGGATGACCTTCTTGACATGTTAGAGAAAGAGGATGCAAAAAAAACTACCTTCACGCAGGCCACGTTCAAAGGAACGCGTCTAATCAATGGGCAAACGGTGGAGACATTGGCGAAACAGCACTTGAATTTTTGGATCTCGCACCGTTTTGGATCTATCAATTCTGGATTCATTGATAATTTCCTGGGTTTAGATGAGGCCAAAATCCGCTTAGGCCTAGAATACTCCTTAACCGACAAATGGCTTTTAGGAGCTGGTCGTTCGACTATCGAGAAAACCTATGATTTTTACTCGAAATATAAAGTGTTAGCGCAATCGAATAAAATGCCCATCACCGCGACTTTGTATGGTGGCATGACGACGAACACAATGCCTACAGGCTACACGACTTCGAGTGGAAATGTGATGAGCTATCAAAATAATTTGCAACGCCAGTCCTATTTTGGCCAACTACTCATTGCCCGCAAATTTAGCGACAAACTTTCGCTGCAATTGATGCCCACAGTTTTGCATAACAACAAATCAGAATCCATCTACTTAGATAATAATTTGTTATCGATGGGTTTTGGGGGTCGATATAAACTCACAAATCGCCTGAGCGTTTCGGCAGAATATTATAAAAATATCGTGGACAAAGAGGATTATGAGGAAGGCGCAGGCGTAGCTTATCCTTACCAAGATTCCTTTTCTGTCGGTTTTGATATCGAGACAGGCGGACACGTTTTTCAATTGCATTTGACGAACTCTCGCGGAATGACCGAGAAACATTTTATAGGCCAAACCCTAGGCACCTGGGGCGCAGGCGACATCTTTTATGGCTTTAACATGGCCCGTACTTTTAGTTTAGAACCAAAGAAAAAATGAAACAACTCTTCCTTTTAGCCCTTTTATTTATTGGATTTCAATCCAAAGCCCAATTATTTATGACGACGAACGGGGAAGTTTCCTTTTTCTCCAAAACTCCAATGGAGGACATCGATGCCGTCAACAAATCTGTATCCAGCATCATCAATACGGCTACGAACGAAGTAGCCGTTCAAATGCGCATCACAAATTTTGTCTTCCCTAACAAGTTAATGCAGGAGCACTTCAATGAGAATTATTTGGAAAGTGAAAAATTCCCTTCTGCGACTTTCAAAGGGAAAATCAAAGAATCCGTCAATCTAACAGTGGCTGGCACTTACCCTATCACCGCTTCCGGATCTGCCACCATTCACGGAGTGACTCGTCCCATTGAATTGAAAGGGACGATTGTTTCCACGGGTTCGACATTAGCTTTAACGTGCCAGTTCGAGGTGAAGTTAGTGGATTACAAAGTAGATATCCCTAAGATTGTTTTTGCCAAAATCGCCGAGGTCATTAAGATTTCATCAAAAATGAACTATACCAAAAAATGAGAATTCTAGGACTTATTTTAAGCATTTTCGTATTTGTTTCTTGCCTAAATGACAAGAACAGTCCTTTGGCTTATCAACCGATTGTGGTGGATACTACGACTGTTGTTACCCCCATTAATCCTAGCACTCCTACAACGCCCGCTACAAATTGCAGCCCAGACACGGTCTATTTCCATCAAACTATTCTTCCCCTGATCACGTCTAATTGTGCCATGAGTGGCTGCCATGATGCCATTTCGAAGAAAGACGGCGTTATTCTAACGGATTATACGAACATCATGCGCGAGGTAAAAGTAAGCTCGCCGTCATCAAGTGATTTATACAAGTGCCTGATAGAGACTGGTGAAGATCGAATGCCGCCAGCACCCGCAGCCGAATTTAGTTTGGCAAACAAAGGACTTGTCTTAAAATGGATACAACAAGGGGCAAAAAACAATTCCTGTTCTGCCTCCTCTGCCACCTGTGACACTACCGCCGTTTCCTTTTCAGCCACCGTGTTTCCTACCTTGAAAACCTATTGCACCGGTTGCCATAGTGGCACAACGCCATCTGCAGGCATTGATTTAAACTCCCACGCAGCTGTAAAAGTGTATGCGGCTAATGGCAAATTGATGGGTTCCATAAATCACGCGGTTGGATATATTCCAATGCCATCAAGCACATCTAAACTAGGAACTTGCGAGATTAGCCAAATCAAAGCCTGGATCGCAGAAGGAACATTGAATAATTAATTATTCGTAAATTGGTAGCAAAAACCTGCTATGAAAGGCCTTTTATTCACTTTCAGCATCATTGCTGCTGTCATTTTAACGCTTATTTTTCCTGAGCCCTTTATAGGTTTGGGTACATTGAAATTCAAAATTTTCATTATTCCCCTGTTACAACTCATCATGTTTGGCATGGGGTCCACGATGAAAATGGGTGATTTTGCGGAGGTATTGCGCTCACCTAAAGCCGTTGTTTTAGGAGTCTTCTTCCAATTTACCATTATGCCCTTCGTGGGTTGGGGCCTCACTAAGGTTTTTCAATTTCCGGCAGAAATCGCAGCGGGTATTATTCTAGTGGGTTGCATGCCTTGCGGTTTGGCCTCTAATGTGATGTCCTATCTTGCCAAAGCCAATGTAGCTTTATCACTCACCCTGACGTCAATAGCTACGCTATTAGCCCCTTTGCTTACCCCTTTACTCATGAAAAACCTGGCAGGGCAATTAATCGAGATCGATTTATGGGCGATGGTGTGGGAAATCAGCAAATTAATCATCATCCCTATTGCAGTGGGGGTCCTTTATAATCGATTACTGGGTTCTCGCTTTCCCTGGTTTGAAAAAGCATTACCCACCATTTCCATGTGGAGTGTAGGTGCCATCGTTGTCATCATTACAGCAAACGGAAGAGACGCACTTGTGGCTGTAGGTCCGGTGTTAGTTTTAATTTGTCTATTGCACAATGTGTTTGGATTTATGCTGGGCTATTGGGGTGGTAGCTTAAGTCGATTGCCAGAAAGAGATTGCAGAACCATAGCGATTGAAGTAGGGCTCCAAAACGCGGGACTCGCCTCTGGCCTGGCCATGGCGATGGGTAAAGTGGGGACACTAGGCTTGCCAGCGGCGATTTTTGGCCCAGTCATGAACATTAATGGCTCTGCACTGGCGAATTATTGGAAGGGGAAATAAAACTCAAACCATTTATTTTCCTTAATTTTAGTAATTATCTGTTCTTAAAATCATACATGAGAAAATTATTTCTCTACTTGTTTCTGTTTATCCAATTCGCGGCACTAGCTCAATCTAGTTGTCCGGCACCGATCATCTCGGGGAATACAGCCAATTCCAGATGGCGAGTTATAGGTAGTGAAGTAAAGACATTTAATGCTAATTCTTGGATTCAGTCCCCTGCTACTCTTACCCAAACCACCAGGCAATACAAATTAGAAGTAAAAGGAACTTACGGCATTGAAAATAGCATAAACCATCTCGATGCCGCTTACCAAAGCCCACAATCCACACAATTAATAGGCACTGGAACACCAACCTTGATTACCGATGGAAGCAATAAATGGCTTTTGAATAATTCTGTAGCGCCTGCGCCTAACAATAATTCCGATTACCGTAGTGATCATATTTATGAATATTATTTAGGATTAGGAGACGGTTCAGCTAAATATTACTACTCCTATGCCGATCCTAGCCCAGGTGACAACAGTGGCTCACTTGAATTCACGCTATCCTATAATTCAGGGTTAGCTCAAATCTGTACAGGGGGATCAGCCACCTTAACTACGGCTGCTACCTCAGGAACGATTGAGTGGTTTAAAGATGGAGTCAGTATAAACCAATCAACACAGAGCATTACTGTCACAACACCAGGAATTTACACCTCCAAAACGACTATTGGAGGATGTACAAGTCCGGCTAGTAATCCCATTGAAGTACGATTTCTTCCTGACCCCTCCGTCACCCTAAGTGCTGTAGCGGATATTTCTTCTAATGCCGAAAGCTTTGCATTACCTTACACCAATAAAGTCCAAGGCACTGACACCTACTCTATTTATGCTGGAGCCAACGTGTTGAATGGGTTTGATGAAGTACTGAATGCCCCTATTACCACTTCACCTATGGCTATCACTATTCCTTATGGGCAGGTGGGTACATTTGATTTTAATTTAGTTGTAAAAAACTCCCAAGCAAATTGCGTCTCTGCTCAGATTCCCTTTACGGTTACCATTTATTTAGCCCCTCCAACAGGGCTAAATTATAGTACGCCTAATCGCTTTGTAGTTAACCGTCCTGTTACATTAACACCTACTTTCATAGGCCGTATTGATAATTTCACCATCAGCCCAACTGCTCTTCCAGGAGGCCTAACTTTCAATCCACTTACTGGACAAATCACAGGCACCCCTACACAAACAACAAGCACACAAACCTACACCGTATCAGGTAGTAATAGCACTGGAACTCCAACTACGGCAACATTTACAATACAAATAGTCATCCCGCCACCGACAATCACGATAACTACTGGCTCTGAATATGTATTTACTCAATACACCCCTATTAGCGCTATTTCACCTTCTGTAATCGGTTCAGATGTTACCTATCAGTTACAAGGAACATTACCTACAGGGCTTGTATTTAATTCAACTGATGGATCTATATCCGGAACACCTCAAGTTCCTATGCCTAGAACTAGATTTGTCATCATAGCAACTAACTCAACAGGACCGGCTCAATCAGAAATTTTCATAACGGTTCGTATCGCTGCTCCTACGAATTTAGCCTATGTTGTTCCCTCTCGTTTTTACACAGGAACTACCATAACGCCTATTACACCCACTAATTCAGGTGGAGTCATTTCAACATACACGATTGACCGACCTTTACCTACCGGATTAACTTTAAATCCTAACACAGGAGTAATTTCAGGGACTCCCACTGCCATCGCTGCTGCTACAGCTTACGTGATTACCGGTACAAATTCAACGAGTTCCACCAGTACAACCATTAACTTTGATGTGGTTATACCTCCTCCATCTAATTTTACTTATCCCGGTCCTTTCCAATTTTATCAATTTGTACCTATTACTCCTATGGTACCCACGGTAACAGGACAGGTAGATTCCTATACCATTGTGCCCGTCAATTTACCTACTGGTTTAACATTCAATACAACTACTGGAGTAATAAGTGGAACACCTACGGCTTTAAGTGATCCTACGTTATATACCATTACAGCCATCAATACAACAGGACAAGTAGTCGCCACCACGAGTTTTTCTGTCGTCATTCCTCCTCCTACTAATTTATCTTACCAAACGCCTTGGATCTTTACAGAGGGGACAGCTATTCCTACCTTATCGCCTACCGTGACCGGAGCCGTATCACGTTACACAATCACTACATTACCACCAGGGTTGATTATCAATGCGACAACAGGTTTAATCAATGGTACTCCTACGGCCGCTGTGCCACAAGCGATTTATACCGTTACGGCGGAGAATAGTACCGGATTCACCACTTTTGACATTGATATTACGGTTCGGATGGCAGCGCCATCAGGATTATCTTACTTTGGGCCAAATATTTACGAGGAAAGAGTTCCTATCACTGCCTTATTACCAACTGTAGCAGGTGTTGTTTCTAATTACACGATCAACCCTACTTTACCGGCAGGATTAGGTATCGATCCTATTTCTGGGGTAATTTCGGGAACACCTGCTTTGGCAAATCCAGCCACAAATTATACCATCACAGCTAGTAATTCAACGGGAAGCACTGGGGCCACCACTTCCATCACCGTCCTCATCGCCCGCCCACAAATCTCCTACACGACACCTAATGTGTTTTATGAGACGGTGGCTATCAACCCATTAGTTCCCAACAAAAATGGAACGGTTGTTAACTCCTTTGCGATCAGCCCAGGATTGCCGGCTGGCCTGAATTTTGATACGAACACTGGAATTATTTCAGGGGCATCAAGCATTCAGATACCTAGAACTACTTTTACGATAACGGGTACAAACTCAACAAATACCGGCTCTACTACTGTAGATATTACGGTCACCATTCCGCCGCCTACGAATTTGACCTACGTGAACCCACCTACCTATTTTACAGGCACTGCGATTAGCACCTTAAGTCCTACGGTGACGGGTTTTGTGGCGTCATATTCGATCGACAAACAACTTCCAGATGGACTCAGTTTCGATACGAATACGGGAAGGATTTCGGGGACGCCTACGCAAGCAATTCCTAGAACTATATTTACGATTACTGCCACAAATGTGGCGGGATCAAGTTCGTATGCACTTCCTATCACGGTATTAATTCCAGCGCCTACTGGCTTGTCTTATAATACCCCTAATGTATATGAAGAAGGGGTTGACATCAGCCCTCTGAATCCTACGGTAACTGGTTATGTTGCCTCTTATTCCGTCGCTCCGGCACTACCAGATGGTTTAATTTTAGATGTGACGACGGGACGGATTTTTGGCATACCTACTTTGGCAAAACCGACCACAACCTATGTGGTTACCGCGACGAATTCGACGGGATCTACCTCGACGAATGTGGTGATGACGGTGTTGATTGCGAGACCAAGAAATCTGGTCTATGCAACCCCAAAAGTCTTGTATCAAGACTTTCTCATCCCCGATATCGCTCCATCCGTTTCCGGAACCGTAGCGACTTATTCCATCGACCGCACGCTTCCTGCAGGGCTTTCCTTTAGTTCGACTACGGGAATCATCAGTGGAACTCCCACGGCTTTAGGTTCGATGCAGACCTATGTGATCACGGCTAGAAATAGCACGGGATCGGCGACGGCGAGTATTGACATTTCGGTGGTGATTGCGCCGCCGTCTAATTTGGCCTACTTCAGTCCCACTCGATTAATACAAGATAGTACGTTAGCACCTGTTAGACCGACCTATTCCGGTTTAGCGACTGCCTTCACGATAGACAAACCTTTGCCTTTAGGGCTCACATTCAACAATGCGACGGGAGAAATTACGGGTAAACCGAGCGTCTTCACGGGACTTATACGCTATATCGTAACGGCCTCCAATTCGACGGGGTCTACCTCTGCTCCTTTGGACTTAGAAGTATTAATTGCTCAGCCTAAAAATCTTTCCTACGCCACTCCTGTCATTTATGAGGAGGAAGTGCCCATCACTCCGTTAAATCCAAGCGTGACCGGAAAAGTAGATACTTATACGATTGACAAAGCGTTGCCGGATGGTTTGACGCTTAATCCGATCACAGGGGTTATATCTGGCACTCCTACGAAAGCAGTTCCATTAACGGAATACTGGGTAACGGCTACTAATACGACGGGATCTGCCAGGGCACGACTTGTGATCACGGTATTAATCGCAAGACCTCACATTACATATCCAGAACCAATACTAGGAGTACAAATAAATCCGGTATATACTGGCGTTGACTTATTTTTCCCAGGGATAACGAACGCTGATTTAATCCCTGTTATCAAAGGCGTCGTGGGAAGTATTGCGATAAACCGGCCATTGCCTACTGGATTAGTATTTGATCCTGCCACCGGAATCATTTCAGGTACACCTACCGTTTTAAGTCCGCCTACTACCTATGTGGTCACCATTACGAATAGCACCGCCGCTACTACGGACACTATTCGGATTGCCACGGTTATTCCGCATCCGAGCAGTTTGAGTTATACCACTCCTCAGACCTATATTGAGAAGATTAAAATCAGTGCGTTGAACCCGAGTGTTCAGGGAAATCCAACGGTCTATACGGTAGACAAACCGCTGCCGGCTGGTTTAACATTGAATCCTTTGACAGGATCCATTACGGGAACGCCTACGAAAGCACAAGACTTTACGAATTATGTGATTACGGCCACTAATTCAACGGGATACGACACCTTTACGATTTCAATTAAAGTCTTAATCGCCTTCCCAGAGATTGATTACCCCGCAACGGGTGTGTTCAAACAAGGCGTAGCTGTGAGCTTCAAGCCGGTCGTTGTAGGAATTGTCGATGTTTTCGCGATCGATTCTTTATTGCCTCCTGGCCTAAATTTGGATCCCAAAACGGGGCTAATTTCAGGTATCCCTACTTGGCCAGCCAAACCTAGAACCTACATTATCACGGCCACGAATTCCACTGGACCGGACCTCGATAGCACGACAATTACGGTGTTAGAAGATGTGAATTATGACACGGACAAAGATGGTTACACGGATATCGTCGAAATAGGCGGCGATCGAAATAATCCGGTGGATACAGATAAAGACGGGCTTCCAGATTACAATGATTTGGATTCCGATGGGGATGAAATTAAGGACGAGTGGGAGAATGATTTGAATTATGGCGGCCTACCTGATTGCGATCATGACGGGGTGGATAACCGAATCGACCCAGATGCCTGTGACCCGGTGGCCTTCCAGGGGATTTCGCCGAATGGAGATGGCAAAAATGATTATTTAGTCATTCCAGGCGTCATGCGTACGACGCCTAATACGTTAACGGTCCTAGATCGAGGTGGAAATATCGTATTCGAAGCAAAAGATTATGGCAATAATTGGGGCGGTGAAACGAACCGAGGGAATCCTCTTTTAGCGGGAGATGGACTATTACCTGACGGCGTATATTTCTATATTTTAGACTATAATGACGTGAGACCTCGCGTTTCTACTTATATTTACATCAATCGATTAAAGAAATAAATGAAATTACGGATTGTGATTTTAGGGTGTTTGTTAGTTTTAGCTGGCCAAATAAAGGCCCAGACTGACCCTGTATTCTCCTTATTTCGATTGTACCCACAAATCATAAACCCTACGTTCGTAGGAGCTAGCGATAAGAACGAAATCATTCTCGTAAACCGCAACCAATGGACTTCGATGCCGGGGACACCCGTCACTACTGCCTTGATGGGAAACTTTAATTGGGGAGAGAAAATGGGCGTGGGATTCACGGCATTTCTGGATCAATTAGGCCCTGTGAAAGCTACTTCAGTGAACAGCGATTTTGCCTATCACTCCTTGATTAATGACAAATGGGCACTCTCAGGTGGGATTCGCGTGGGGGTGACTAATTTAGCTTTAGACTTTGCGGGACTGAGTTTATTAGATCAAACAGATGAGTTATTTACGCAAAATTATTCTACCGGTTTACAGATCAATTCAGGCTGGGGGATTCGCTTGGCGAAAGAAGATAAGTTCTATGTGAGTATTTCACAACCGAGGATGCTTTGGAATGATTTTGGCCTCCAAAACGGGAAATACAAAGACGCCTCCTTCTATTATGGGATGATAGGCAAAAAACAAGTCCTAAGTAAAGCCGTTAGTATTCATACAAATGCCATTGTGCGCGCAGCAGCTGATTTACCATTAAGCTATGACATCAACCTGACTGGGTCATTCTATGAATTACTTGACGTAGGTTTTGGCTACCGAAATGAAAACGCCATTGGTGTTAACCTGGGAGTTCAATTTAGCCCCACCGTTTATCTAGGCTACCAATACGAGATGCCCACGAATACGATTTCTAAAATCACGAATCAGACACACGAATTCGTGTTAAAGTTCCAATTCGAGCGCGGTAACTAACGCGTCTCTAATTCCGAGAACAAATTCAATCCCGCACCTCCAGCTAAGTAAAGTACTTCCGCTAACACCGCTTGCGTATAAAGTCCATCTACATCAGAATTTCCGAAAAACTGAAAGTCTGCCAAAATTAATCCAAGGCAAAGTAAGAAATTAGTGATCACAAAAAGTTTAATAGAACCCGTTACTTTAGCCACTTTGAATGCTTTTAAATAGCCTTCTGTTGCGTAGAAAAAGAAAGGTAATACGAGTAATGATTTGATATTTTTCATGTTGTTATCGTTTTGTTGATGCAAAGTTTCATTTATAGTTCGCCAAAAGTTGGCGACTTACTAAGAGTTTACTAGATTCGTACCACATGAATACGACAGATCGCCTAAAAGAGCTGAATAACTTATTTCTGCGAAAGACTTTTCCTTTGCGCGCGGCAACGGTGAGTGATTATTTCACGGAACATTTTGACCAACTCAGCTATAGCGAACGCAGCTTCAGCCGCGACCTAAAAGCGTTGAAAGAAAAGCTAGCGGAACGCTATCCTAGTTTAGAAGAGACGGAAGGCGATTTAATACGGTATTCAAAATCAGAGAACCGTTTCTATTATATTCGAGATGATATCAGCGCTTTCCCCTCTTTCTCCGAAAAGGAATTAGACCAAATCGCGTCCATCATCGATTTCAACAAACATTTGTTTACGGGGGGCAATGGAAATGGGATTGTGAATAAGTTGCGGGCGATCTCTTTGGAAAACAACCTCACAAAACACAAAGAACTAGCGAACTGGCCGGCTATCGAATTAATCAACGAGGGTGATCGCTCCGGATCTGAACACGTTAAATTTCTAGTAGACGCCATTGCCGGGAAGCAACTCATCGAAATATCGCACAAAGGTTTAACTGCCACCTCTAAAGTAAAAACCGTCACCGGGCTCCCCTTGTTGATAAAGGAATACAATAATGGCTGGTATACGGGCTGGTATGTAGTTTTTCAAGAGATATCTGACTCACAAACAACCATTTCGCTAGATAAACTCCGGCTCTTTGCGTTAGACCGAATCGAATCCCTTCGCCTCAGTCAGACACCCCATAAAATCCGAATTCACCCAGATTTTCAACCTTCCGATTTTTTCAAAAACAACTTAGGTCTTTTTAGGGGTACCGGCGCCGCAGAGCGAATCGTCATTCAAGTACGCGAAGATTCTTGGATCAAAGAATACGTCACTAAATACCCGATCCACCCATCGCAAAAATCAGTAGATGCCTTACATATTGAATTATTATTAGAAATTAATCAAGAATTAGAAAATTTTCTACTGCGCTATTCCACTGAATTACAAGTAGTTGAACCTGATCATTTACGTGAAAAGATGCGCGCAAATTTAGCCATTGCTGTATCGCTTTATCAATAAACTGATAATCTGATAGACCGGTGTTTGATAACCGAGAAATAGACCTACCTTCGCTTATTACAAAATCAATTAGTGGTTTGGTGTGCATCAAGATGAAAGAATTTTTCTTTCATCTTTTTTTTGATTTAGGAGGCAAGTAGTTTAGCTAAGTCTTTGGCTTTTAATTGCAAACCTATTTCCTACACATGAACAACCTACAAAATTCACGCCGGGATTTCCTAAAGAACGCCGGCCTATTAGGAGCTGCTGCAGCTTTCCCCAATATACTTTCGAAATTTTCCGGTGAAAAAGTCAATCTTGCCTGTATCGGCATTGGTAACCAAGGCGGCTTAGACGTGATGTCTTTGTACAACACAGGCCTAGCCAATATCGTCGCACTTTGCGATGTAGACATGGGTGCTCCGCAGACTTTAAAAGTATTAGAGAAATTCCCAGATGTTCCTCGCTTCCAAGATTTCCGTCAGATGTTTGACAAAATGGGATCGAAAATCGAGGCCGTTTCCATTGGTGTTCCTGATCATTCCCACTTCCCTATCACGATGATGGCGCTGGGTCTAGGCAAACACGTGTTTGTGGAGAAACCCATGGCGCGTACTTTTAATGAAATCGAATTGATGATGGCGGCGGCGCGCAAGCACCCGAAAGTAGTCACTCAAATGGGTAACCAAGGCCACTCCGAAGGAAATTACTTCCAATTCAAGGCTTGGAAAGAAGCAGGAATTATTAAGGATGTGACGTCGATGACTGCGCATATGAATTCGCCTCGTAGATGGCATAGCTGGGATCCAAAGATCACCAAATTTCCGGCAGCTGAAGCGATTCCTTCTTCTTTAGATTGGGATATTTGGCAAGGTGTTGTACAACCACATGAGTACCAAAAAGATTTTGTGAACGGTCAATGGCGTTGCTGGTTTGACTATGGTTTAGGTGCACTGGGTGACTGGGGTGCTCATATCATGGATACGGCACACGAGTTTTTGGACTTAGGCTTACCTACAGAAATCAATATGCTACGGGCAGATGGTCACAATAATTTCTTCTACCCGATGTCATCCACGATTCAGTTTAAATTCCCTGAGCGCAAGAATATGCCTGCGATGGATATCACGTGGTATGATGGCGTAAACAACATTCCACCGGTACCATCGAATTATGGAACGAACGAACTAGATCCGAATATTCCACCAGCGGCCAATGGCAAAATCCAACCCGCTAAATTAAATCCAGGCAAAATTATCTACAGCAAGGATTTAACGTTCAAAGGCGGATCGCACGGAAGTACGCTTTCAATTTTAGGCGATGCGGGCAAGGATTTAAAATTACCTGAAGTGCAGGCAAGTCCTTCGAATCACTATGCGAACTTCTTGAAAGCCTGTATGGGTCAAGAAAAGACGCGTTCTCCTTTCGAAATCGCAGGTCCTTTAAGCCAAGTGTTCTCCCTAGGTGTGATGGCACAAAAACTGAATACGAAATTACAATTCGATCGCAAGACGAAACAAATTACGAACAACTCCTTAGCGAATTCTCTTTTAGTGGGAGCGCCGCCAAGAAAAGGTTGGGAGCAATACTATAAAATCTAAAATTCAGGCACCACGTCTGGGATGAGTAATCTACCAGCTGTGGCCGCTTTGATTTGTTCAATAGAAACCCCGTGGGCACGCTCTTTTAATAGAAAGCCGCCTTCGGGGTTTATGTCAATCACGGCTAAATCGGTAATGATTCGCGTGACACAGCGCTCCCCGGTTAAAGGTAAATCACAAGCAGAGACTAATTTTGATTTTCCATCGGAGGTCAAATGCAACATCGCCACAATGACTCTGTCCGCAGAAGCGACTAGGTCCATCGCCCCTCCCATCCCTTTGACCATTTTGCCAGGTACTTTCCAATTCGCTAAATCCCCGCGCTCAGAAACCTGCATTCCCCCTAAAATCGTCACGTCAATATGGTCGCCACGGATCATCGCAAAACTTTCGGCGGAACTAAATAGAGAACCACCCTTTAAAATCGTAATCGGACGCTTGCTCGCATTGATTAAATCGGGATCTTCTTGACCAGGTTCGGCTAAAGGGCCAATGCCTAATAATCCATTTTCTGATTGTAATATCACTTTCATTCCTGGTGGAATATGGTTTGAGACCCGCGTAGGAATGCCGATGCCAAGGTTGACATAATCACCGTCTTTGATTTCTTTCGCTAAACGGCGGGCAATGATTTCCTTCTGTTCATCTTCTGAATGAGCTAAGGCACCGAATTTTTCAATGGGTTTGACATAGTTTGATCCCTGAAAAATGCGCTGCACATAAATGCCTGGGGTATGGATTTCATTGGGATCTAAGGTTCCCGCGGGGACTAGTTCTTCTACTTCGGCGATGGTGATACGACCTGCTGGAGCTATGACTGGATTGAAATTGCGGGAGGTTCCTTTGTAAATCAAATTGCCATCCGTGTCTCCTTTCCAGGCTTTAATGAATGCATAATCAGCCGTCAGAGCGGTTTCTAACAGGTATTTTTTGCCCTCAAAAACCCGCACTTCTTTGCCTTCCGCCACTTCTGTTCCTACGCCTGCTGGCGTATAAAAGGCCGGAATCCCCGCGCCTCCGCAGCGAATGCGTTCCGCTAAGGTTCCCTGAGGAACAAGTTCCACAGATAAGTGCCCTTCTAGAATCAACGCTTCTAATAAGTGATTTTCGCCCACATAGGAACAGATGAGCTTATTGATGGCTCGGGAGGCGACTAGTTTACCTAAGCCAAAGCCTTCGATTCCCGCTTCATTCGAGATACAAAGTATTTCGGCAGTACCTGCTGCCAGCAAGGCATCGATCGCATTTTCTGGGATCCCAGTTAATCCAAAACCGCCAAACAACATCGATGAGCCCGATGTAACATCAAAAATGGCCTCAAAAGCCGAATCGTAAACCTTGTTCATTTGGTTAAATTAAACAGAATATTCTTATCTTGTAGCTGATTAATATCAAGTTTTGGCAATACTAGCTCCGCTGTTCGGCATTTTCACCTCCTTTATTCTCTTGTACTACCTTAGTTCATTGAATAGATCCAATACGTTTTTGGCCTTGTTTTTCTTGTGCTGTAATTCGGTATTGATGGTGTATTTTGGGTTGCATTATAGTAAAATCGAGTTTTGGGAGGGCATCTGTTTTGTACACTTTTTACCACTCTCCTTCTTGCTCGGCCCTGCTTTGTTTTTTTATGTCAAACACACCGTTTCAGAAGACAAGCAACTTCATTTGTCTGATTTATTGCATTTGATTCCGGCGATTTTTACGGGATTAGCCACCTTACCTTTCACGACTTTGTCCTTAGCGACGAAGACGGCGATGGCGCACGAGATTGTGAATATCACAGAAGATTATAATTTGAATTTCCAATGGGTCACTTTTGAACAGATTTTATATGGCCGTTCTATCCATTTAATTCTCTATTGTGTGGCTTCTGTGATCTATTTTCTTGTGAATAAGCGTCATCTCCTGCTGAAGTACGGTGCTTTACCCTCGAATCACCGCTTAATTCAAAAGTGGATTTTCTCTCTCATTTTTTTACAATTAGTTATAGCAGGAAATAGCCTAGGCCATATGTTAACAGTATATGCCCACAATTATGCCATTTTAGGTATACCGTCTAACGTCATTTTCAGCGAAGCGCGTTTCTTTGCGATTTGTGGTGGTGGATTTTTTGTCCAAAACTTCATTTTGTTTTTATTCCCCAAAATCCTCTACGGTAACGTTTCCTACGAGGTTGAATTAAGCGAAGGGACCATCTTACAAGAGATCAAATCTAGTTTACCCAAGAAATCCAGTAGCTTTTATGCCTTTGAAAGGGAATTAGAGGGTTATTTAGCCTCACACCCCTTTGTGAAGAAAGACTTCTCCTTGTCACAAATGTCCTTTGACCTAAAAATGCCCGAGCGATTCCTGTCGAATTACTTCAATAAGGAGATGGAAAAGACCTTTGGAGAATGGAAAAATGATTTGCGCATTGAATATGCGTGTCAATTAATAGAGGAGGGAAATGCGAAGAAGATCACCATCGAAGCCATTTCAACAGATGCTGGTTTCGTCTCGCGTTCAAAATTCATCGATGCCTTCAAGGCGCGCAAAGGGGTGACCCCTTCTACGTATATCAAAGAAAAGGCAGGAGCCTAAGCCCCCGCCTTTATCCACTTATTTACTTGCTGGCAGTAAACCTAATTGCGTCATCAATACCATATTGTCCATGAAATCTTGCTCTTCAGCAATTTTTCCATCCTTCATTTTCACGATCGTACAACCGATAACGTCTACCGATTTTCCCGTTGCAGGAATGCCAAAGAAATTACCCGTGTGCTTTCCTTTGAACTGCCAGTACTTGACTAATTTGTCGCCATCCGCAAAGATTTCCTTCACTATAAATTGACGCTCCGTGAAACCAGTTACAAAGTTTTCGTAATAGGCTTTGCAATTCGCTTTGCCTTTTACTTCTGGAACGGTATGCAAAACAGCATCCTCTACATAAGCTGAATCCAAGATATTGGTGCGACCTTCATTGATGGCCACTTCCCAAACACGCCCGTAATAAGCTACATTAGCCTTGCCTACAATGGCATTTTGCTCCGCCTCTGACGTGCAAGAGAATAATCCCACCGCTGCACAAAGTGATAAAATAAGTTTTTTCATTGTTGTTGTTTTTTAATGTTTACCAAACCTAGTTCATCTCCATCGCTAAAGCTTATTTAGGCTGAGCGAATTTGTTCCCTTTTGCGCATTTGGGAACAAATGCATTCTCCTTTTCTTTCCACAGACCCTTTTTTCAAGCGTACTTGCTGACCTAATCAAAAAAATTAATCCCAATGAAAAAATTTGTTCTAGCAGGTGCGATCATCGCATCGACATTCAGTGTCTCGGCACAAACGACAGCAGGTAAGTATTTCTCTGGCCCAGATGCTGGAAAAGCATTTCAATTAGGTTCTGAAAAAAGCAGCCAGGTAGTATTAGATGCGGTTAAAGCATACAATGCAAATGATTCTGAAAAGGAACTAACGTATTACTCTTCAGAAATGCAAAAGGACATGGTTGAATTCAACAAGAAATGGCACAACTATATCAAGAATGTAAATGATGTACCTATGGCGATCTTGCCTATTAAAGTAGCCGGTTCAAAGAATGAAATTGTATTATTGCAATCAGAAGAAACGCGTGAAGCAAAAGATGGTTCAAAAGAGAAAATGAATCTTTTTGAGATATTCGAAATAAACAAGGATGGCAAAATCAGTAACTTCAATCAATACTCGAAAATTCCATCGACTAACGAATTCGGCAAAACAACAGGCGGAAAATATATTACGGAGGATCCTAAGAATGAAGTAAATGGCAGAGCATTCCAATTCTCAAATCGCGGTGAGATTGAAGCTATGGAGAAATTCAACAAAGCCTATAATGCGATGGATGTTGCTACAGTGTTAACTTTCTTCGCTGAAAAGGTGAAAATCACTGACTTTGATGGCAACAAATCAGAGTTGACAAAAAAAGACCTTAGCCAAATGATGGATGGTTATACTTCACTAGACTGGAAATTTACAAGCATTCTTCCTATTAAGATCGCCTATACGGATCCAGTTTCAGGTGTATTTGTCACTTCTACTGAGAAGCGTGTTTCTAAGGATGGTTCTGTTTGGAACAAATCGTTAGTTGAAATTTTCCAATTTGATTTAAACGGAAAAATCTCCGGTATTGATCAATATTCTCAAGGGAGAAAATAATCCTTGCTAAGCATTTTTAAAGAGGCCGGAGGACATTGTTCTTCGGCCTTTTATTTTAACCGCTGTTTCCTAAAACTCGACGGTGCCTCCCCTGTCCATTTCTTGAAGATCCGATTGAAATAGGAAAGACTTTCGAAGCCGGTTTCGAAGCAAGTCTCAGTAACGTTCTTGTCTTGAATCAAGAGTTTCTTCGCGTATTGGACGCGGTATTGATTCACGAAATCGGTGTAAGTTAGTTTCGTCGTTTTCTTAAAATAACGGCAAAAGGCCGAAAGAGAAAGGTTGACTTCATTCGCGATTTGCTGGGTGTCGATGGGTTTTTGGAAATTTGCTTCGACGAATTGATGGATGCGGTGCATCCGTTCTTGTTGTTTGAGGATGGTTTGGCTGGAAATGGGGCGAACTTCGAGGTCCACATATTCGTCTGATACTGCCAAAAACTGGAAGATGCTCATCAGCTCCATAAACTGATGAAATCGATCCAAATGTGCTAATTTTTTCAACCGTACACCGGCGATCCGCTTCGTTTCACCCGTAAAGGCAAGTCCCGTTTTCGCCCGTTCCATCAGATCTACTACCTTTTTTAATTCGGGAATTCGAACCAATCCACTCTCGAAATAAGTCTCTGGAAACTGAATCACGACCGTCTCCACCGTTGCTTTTACGCCATAATCGAAATTCAAGTGGGGTATATAGGATCCGATTAAGGCCAAATCACATCCCTCATAAGTCGAGATATGTTCCCCAATGTGGCGAATTCCTTTATCTGCCTCTACATACACTAATTCGATTTCGGGGTGAAAATGCCAATAGAAAACTTCATTCAATTTAGGGGTCAATAGAAACCTAAACGAACTATCACTATCCGGCAGAATTTGCTCTAAATTCAATTTCATTTGCCTAAAATAGTTAAATGATGAAATAAAATATCAATACAGTGCAAATAATTATCAATAGAGCAGAAAAAAAGAGGCTCAGGTCGCTATACCTTTGGCATACAAAATAAACACCTATGAAAACTGACATCCCTAACAACGGCCACTACGATATTCCCGGCAATCCCTCCACCGCAAAGAGCAGTGCGGTAAAATTAAACGACCGTTCGAACGGCGAGCCACTTCGTGTATTAAGCGAAGAGGATTGGGCGTTTTGGAAACATAATGGCTATGTCGTGATTAAGCAGGCGGTTCCGAGAGAACAAGCATTGAAGACTGCGGCATTCTTGTATGAGTTTGAAGAGAAAGATCCGAATGATTCCTCCACCTGGTATACGGAGCCACGGGCTGAAATGAAGATGAAAGAGTTAGCGAACACGGGAATGGTAGAATGTTATAATAGCCAATTGCAATGGAATAATCGCTCGGAACAGCGGGTCTATGATGCCTTTGCTGATATTTGGGGAACAGAGAAATTGTGGGTGACCATCGATCGCGCGAATTTAAATTTCCCTATTCGTCCAGGTCATGAATACAAAGCCTTTATTCACTGGGATTACGATCCAGAAACAAGACCGGTGAATGTGCAAGGCGTTTTGGCCTTAGCGGATCAATTAGATGAGAATATGGGAGGCTTCCAGTGCATCCCTGAACTTTTTCGCAATTATGATACCTGGAAATTAACACAACAGGAGGATCGCAATCGCTTCTTGCCTGACACATCCGATTTTACACCGACCAAAGTGACGCTTGAGGCCGGCGATCTATTAATTTTTAATAGTTTACAGCCACATGGAATCCGGGCAAATAACAGTGACCTAGTACGCTGTGCCCAATATATCTCGATGATGCCAGCGGAGGAAGATAACGATTCCTTACGCGAATGGCGCGTAAACTCGTGGCGAGACCGCATCGCTCCTGAAGGCTATGCTTTCCCAGGCGATCCACGCAAATGGGAACAAACAAAATACGAAACGGCTAGCCTGAATGCATTAGGTAAAAAGATTCTCGGATTAGATCGCTGGTAAAAACAGCAAAATAATTCTTACATTAGAGCATGAAAAAACTGCTCCTTCTTTTCGCCTTAATCAGCTTTAGCACCTCCGCGCAAATCGCTGAGAAAGTTAAATCAATGAAAGCCCACACGGGTTATTTCAACTTCTACTACGATGAGTCGAACGACAAGATCTTTTTAGAGGTCAAAAAGCTGAACGAGGAGTTTTTGTATACCTATTCCCTAGCACAAGGCCTGGGAAATAATGACCTCGGATTAGACCGCGGCCAATTGGGTAATGAGCAGGTGGTTTTCTTTGAAAAACAAGGAAACAAAATCTTCTTAGTTCAACCGAATACCCAATACCGGGCGAATACGAGCAATGCTTTGGAGAAATTATCAGTTCAACAAGCTTTCGCGAAATCGGTCCTATTTGGATTCAAAATTGAAAGCGCTTCGGATGGAGCCTACTTAATCGACATCACCGATTTTCTGATGCAAGACGCGCATGGCGTATTAAAGCGCTTAACGCAGGCTAAGCAAGGGTCGTATAGTTTAGATAAGTCCAAAAGCTCTTTGGCCTTAGACCGCACTAAATCATTTCCTAAAAACACGGAATTCGAGGCGCGCCTGACTTTTGCAGGCAATGGCACAGGAGCAGAAATCCGCTCTGTGGCACCTAACGCAGATTTTGTGACGGTGGTAGAACACCATTCATTCATCGAATTACCGGACAATAAATACGAGCCACGCTTGTTTGATCCACGTTCAGGAGCAAACGCGATTTCTTTCCAAGATTATTCATCCCCAGTGAATGAGGTGGTATTAAAGCAGTGGATTACGCGCCATCGGTTGGAGAAAAAAGACCCTAAAGCGGCAGTCAGCGAAGCAGTCAAACCCATCATTTATTACTTAGACAATGGCACCCCAGAACCGGTTCGCTCTGCTTTAATGGAGGGTGGTCGCTGGTGGAATCAGGCATTCGAATCGATCGGATACAAAGACGCTTTCCAAGTCAAATTATTACCAGAAGACGCAGATCCGATGGATGTGCGCTACCATGTAATACAATGGGTACACCGTTCCACACGAGGCTGGAGTTACGGCGCTTCGATTACGGATCCGCGAACGGGCGAAATTATGAAGGGCCATGTGAGTTTAGGTAGCCTTAGAATCCGCCAAGATTTCTTGATCGCTCAAGCGTTGATGAACGCCCCGTTTGCGGTTGATGGCTCGGCGAATGGACCGATGATGGCCATGTCTTTGGCCCGTATCAGACAACTGGCGGCGCACGAAATAGGCCATACACTTGGTTTTGCGCATAATTATGCGGCAAGTGCAAGGGAGAATTCGAGCGTGATGGATTATCCCCATCCACAAATTGACTTCAAAGGAGATCAAATGGATTTCAGTCACGCCTACGACACAAAAATCGGGGATTGGGATAAAGTATCAGTTGATTACGCATACGGCGATAACAAAACAACAGCTGAATTAAATCAAGTCATTGATAAAGCCTATGCCAAAGGGCTTCGCTTCATCACCGACTCCGACGCGCGCAACCCGGGTGGAGCACACATTTATGCACACCTTTGGGACAATGGAAAAACGATTGTAGACGAACTAGATCACATTTTGCAAGTTCGAAAAAAAGCGATAGCTAACTTCTCCGTTCACAACATTCGCCCGAACGAAACCTATTCTCACCTGGAAGACGTCTTCGTTCCCTTGTATTTCTTACATCGTTACCAAACCGAAGCGACCACGAAAATCATAGGCGGTTCTGAATACAATTACGCGGTGAAAGGCGGCAAGGAATTAGTCTTAGAACCTGCTTCAGTTGCTTTACAAACACAAGCTTTGAAAGCGGTGACCCAGACTTTGGACGCGCGCACACTAGCAATTCCTAAGGATAAATTAGCCCTCTTCCCTCCACGCGCTTTCAATCATGACCGGACGCGCGAATCATTTAAAGGCAAGACAGGAATCACCTTCGATCCGATGGGCGCAGTAGAATCCGCCGCAGATTTCACCTTGGACTTCTTATTGCACCCAGATCGTTTATCTCGTTTAGCTGGAAATAAAGCGGTGAATGCGCAACAATTAGGAGTTTCTGAGACATTAAGCACCTTGTTAAACGCAACACTGTACACGGCACACACGGATCCCTATTTGCAAGCCACGCAAGAGACCATCAATTTTAAAGTAGTTTCGTCTTTATTGAATGTATTGAATGCGCCTTCTATTTCTCCTTTAGCCGCCGCAGAAGTGAATGAGTCTGTTAAAGGAATTCGATTTATGTACAGCAAAAAGCCTGGCGCTTTCGCAAGCTATCTTGTTCAAACAATCGATCAATTTAAAGCCAATCCAGCGGATTGGAAACCGATGCAGACGCCCGCGATTCCGGATGGAGCGCCGATTGGGATGGATTGTTTCGAATAGGCTGTACTCGTTTGAACACATTTGGCCCCATTTGACCAAAGGATGTATCCTGCGGTTAGCGTAGCTTTATTCCATAGAAATTAAAACGCTATGGAAACAAAATACTATCTCTGCAAAAGTCCTTTTTACGTTTTATTAATGGGAAAAGAGGGGCGTGAAGTAAGCGTCCGTAATGGGATGATTGAAGTATATTCCCTCCGATTATTTCGCTGGAAAAAATTAGTGAATACCTTCCCAGTAAATGACGTGGTTCAGGTACGAACAATCGAAAATCTGGTACTAGCAGACACCTTCATCGCCCTCACGAAAAATCGTTTTTGTTCGCTGCGGCATTTACGGCCTAAAGAAGCTTTCGGATTGAAGAGTTATGTAGCGATGATGCTTTAGATGACCAAGTAAATCGACAATATAAGTAAAGCAATTCCCAGTAATTTTAAGGCCTTTAATTTTTCGCGGTAAAGGATTTGGCCAAAAATCAACGTAAGAACAAGTTGTGATTTACTGACAAAGATGATTTGCGTAATCGTAGCTGTTTTATAGGCTATATTTAATAAAATAGAGCCCAGCATAATGCATAATGCCAAAATGCGGATGGGAGCCTGCGGGATTTGCTGCCATTTTTGCTTTTGGAAAAGAAGAAAAACTCCTACACAGAGGGTCACACACAATTCTAGCAGAAAGGAAAACGGGATTACCCCGAGCCAGGCGACAGGATACTTAAATAGGGCATAGGATACACCCCAAAAGAAGGAAGCCAAAATACTCCCTCCCAAAGCCTTCAAAAAAGAGCTTATCGAGCTAAAATGCCAATCACTTTGGAAGAGTAAAAAAACACCTCCCACGACGCAAATAGATGCAATCGAATAGGCAATTCCCCATGCCTCTCCTAAAAATAAGACTGCGGTCAATATACCGAATAAGTTAATCGATGAAATAGGGGCTACTAGAGAGACTTCTTCCGTTTTCAAGGAGCGGACAAAAAAATACAGGCCAAACGAACTAAAAAAGCACAAACCGCTACTCATCGCCAGTTCCACGGCCGTAAACACCGGGCGCTCACCTAACCAAGGTGTGAAAATACCCCACTGAAAATCAGCAAAATAACAAAGACCAAAAAACGAAGTGGTATACAAGCCTCTACTAAAAATGACTTGCAAAAAGGGGGCGTCCTGAATCGCTTTTTTCCAATAGGCATTGCTAAAGCCATAAAAAGCCGAACTGAAAAGAATATACAAAAAACCTAACATCCTGCTTCTATAATGGCTACTTGCTGATTTACCCAGCCTTTATCACAACTATAAATGTACAGCAGATTGATTTGACTCATCGCTGAGCGCGCCTGCACTTTATTGCCTTTCAGGATAAAATACCGGGCTTTTAACAAATACATTTTATTGAGATTATGCTTCTCTGGAAACGAAAAATTAATCAATAAATCGTCCACTTCAAATCCCTCAATAAAATCAAAAACACTTAAATCCTGCTGATACACTTCCAATAATCGATAGAAAAAGACCAAAAAAGAAAGTTTAGACGAGAAGTCCTGCAGTCCATTAAAAAATTGATGAGCCGTTTCTGATTTTGATTCTAAGATATAATCCCAGGCAGCTATTCGACCTTTTAAATTAGGGTGCATTCCCTCCTGGAAAGCATTTTTACTCAACGCTAAATGCCGTTTAGCTCCAGGTATGTCCTGTAGCTCGAAGGCTAACTGGCATAACATCAGATTTTTAAATACCGGCATATCCTCTACTAAATCCTCTGAAGTAGCTAAGAGCCATTTACCATAATAACCTTGTAAGCAATCCTCTTCCACAAATAACTGCAATAGAATTCGCTGAGCCAGTTCATTCGTCTTCAATAATTCAGCAACATAGTTGATGACTGCCTCGTTATTTTGGCAACTTTGCACATAAATCGATTGGAAGGACACATAGAGTCGCCAAGTCACATCCTCACTCTTCGTGTCAAATGGGATTTCAAAGATTTGGGTCAATAAATCGAAATTTTTGACTTCCAAACAAAGGTCAATAATCGATTTAAACTGGTACACCTCATCCCAAGTCTTCATCTGAAATTGCTGAACTATCCCTAAGATAATCTGATCATCTTTTCGATTTCCCAAGCGATTCAAAATGAGCATTTCGTTGAAAAAATCTTTTTCGAATTGACTTACTGCTTGCTGAAAAGAGGTGAAATCAGCATAGCCCATTCCTTTACAAAGGCTATCTAGCGTAAATCGCGAGGCATTCGTGGGTCCTTTAATAATGCCAAAAAGCCTCCTCAACGTATTATACGAAATAGAGATTTTAGCTTTTCGCTCTAGTTCTTCGCTTAGTTTTTGGCAGGAATAGGCATCGATCACCTGAATACCATACACATCTTGGATGATTTTAACTAACCACTTCTTTTCATGAAAACTGATGGGTACCGATGCTGGCATAGATTTAGAACAATTACCACTCAATATACGATTTAATTCATTCAGGCCAAATCTGCCATTCCAACAGAAGACCTGTTGAGTCTATTTGGACTCATTTGGACAATTTTGCAGCGGATGCATTTGTTCCCTTTTGCGCAAAAGGGAACAAAGTAAATCACGGTATTAAAGCAATAGCAATGCTGAACGGGTATTTTTGGTGAAAACCAAAACCAACCCAATGAAAAAAATACTCTTACTTTTCGTCACCTGCCTTGCAATGACAGCTAATGCCCAAAACAAAAAAGAATGCGAAGACCTAGTTAACGCAGAAAAACACGTGGCGGACAACATCAAAATGTATACAGCTACCTGGGATAAAATCTTTAACCAGCGGGATATCGATCAAGTGAACGAGCAAAATTTTTCTACGGATGTTGTTTTATTAGGCCAAAAAGAAAATATCAGATCAAAAGGTATTGAGGGTTTTAAAAAATCTTTCAATTACTATCTAACCACTTTTTCTAATATCAAATTTACGTTCATCGATGTTTGGGGACATGGAGATAAACTCGTGAAACACTGGAATTTTAAAGGAACACATACCGTCACAGGAAAACCGATGGACTTATCTGGTGTTACCTTAGTCAAAATGAAAGATGGAAAAATAATCGAAGAACAAGATTTCGATGACAACTTATCTTATAATCAACAATTAGGACATTTCTTAGTCAAATAACCATGAAAAAACTGATTCTATTATTATTCATCGCGCTCAATGCCATCGCGCAAAACTTACCCACTGGTGATCCGATTCAAGCCGGATTATCGAAGGAAGGATTACAACGTATAGAGACTTTTTTAGCGTCCCAAAGCGAAAAACAAATCATCCCCGGGTCCATCGGCATGGTGGTTCGCCATGGGAAAGTGGTGTATAAAAAAGCCTTTGGCAAAGCAAACCTAGAAAAAGGCGAGGCAATGCGCACGGATCATTTGTTCAGAATGGCCAGCATGACTAAAATCATCACCGGAGTAGCTGGCTTGAAATTATTCGAGCGCGGGCTGTTTACGATGGATACGCCTTTGGAAACCATCCTTCCTGAATTCGCCAACATGCAGATTTTAGTGGGATACGACACGCTAGCGCACAAATTCATCACGCGTCCTGCGAAAAACAAGATCCTGATGAAGCACCTGTTCACGCATACGTCGGGGATTGCTTATCCACCCTTCTCTAATTTAGGACGCGAAGGATATTTAAGCGCGAATGTGACCATTGCCTTCCCTAAAGCAAATACGAAATTAACCTTAGCAGATATCGCCCAAACCACAGCCAAATTACCTTTGGTCCACGAACCAGGCGAAAGCTGGAACTATGGAATGAACCTTGAGGTACTCGGTCGCGTGATTGAAGTGCTGGATGGCCGTACTTTTGCAGACTTTTTACGTCAAGAGATTTTCGCCCCATTAAAAATGAACCGCACATTTGTGGGTGTTCCTGTTGAAGAATGGAAAAACATGTCACAGGTCTATACGCAAAATAAATCGGGCAAAAAGAGTGTTTACACAGACGAAGTGGGCAAGAAACTGTTAGGTTTTTCGTCTGAAATGACGATGGACTATTACAAAAACACGAACACTCCCTTAGCCATGGGCGGGACCGATATAATCAGTAATGTAGATGATTATGCCCGTTTCTTCCAAATGTTATTGAATTACGGTCAGTTAGATGGGGCACAAATTTTGAGCAAAAAGACGGTCGAAATGATCGAAAAACCTTTGTTCGACGTCGCTACCAAAGACGGAGTCGCGATGAGCGTAACCGGGCGCTCTCAATTTAAAGCAGGTGTAACGGTTTACGTCTATCCAGAAGAGCAAGCGAAGTTTGAAACCATTTCAGCAGGTTCGTATTTCTGGAAAGGCTATTTTGGTACCCAATATTGGATCGATAGAAAGGAAGATATGTTTGCTTTGATTTTCTTCCAGCTTGCACCGGAGCCAACTGATTTTAATGAAAAATTCAGACACCTTGTATGGGGAAGTATTGCTAAATAAAACAAAATCATGAAAAAACTAGTCGCGCTATTATTCGCTCTCGTTGCTCTACAAGCAACTGCCCAAACGGCACAACCCGCAACGCTTCACGGCGCTGTGGCCTATGATATCTCCTCGAAATTCATCAAGAGCAACATTCGGGTTTCCGTTTCTGTGCCCATGGGATATGACCCTAATGCAGACAAAAAATACCCTGTGCTGTATGTTTTAGATGGCTTCTATTCTTTCCCCTTGATGCACGAAATGCACAAGATGATGGCTGGAGAAATCGAACCAGCCATTATCGTGGGGATTGGTGACGATCGCATAAGTCTTCCGGAATGGATTATTCAACGTTACCCTATCCTGAGTTTTGACAATGTGGCCTATGAGGATTCTTTCCACGTGGCCATGGCATTACGTGGTGCTCCGGTGAAATTGCATTCTGGAGATGGCGCTTTGTATTACGATGCGATCAAAAAAGAGGTCATCCCATTCATCGAGGCGAATTACAAAACTTCTACTGACCGAGGTTTAACGGGCCACTCCTTAAGTTCCTTGTTTGCAAGTCACGTCTTATTTAAAGATCCAGGTTATTTCTCCAAAATAGGTATTAACAGCGCTCCTCTATTCGTCAATGACGATGAAACGTTGCGCTTGGAGAAAGCATTTTTTGCTTCGAGAAAAACGTTACAAGGAAAAATATTCATTTCTGCATCGTCTTTGGAAGGCAAAAACCTTTTCGAGAAAAGAGCTTTGAATTTAGCTAATGCCCTGAAAAGTAGAAACTACCCAGGGCTAACGGTGAAACACCATGTGTTCCAAGATGAAAGTCATGTATCAGAAATAGGTGCCCTAACCGGCAAAATTCTCTATTTCTTTTATGGTCTCCCCGTCGATCGAACACTAGGAAAAGGCCATAAGGCAGACAAATAACATAAAGGCTCACCATCATCCGGTGAGCCTTTTTTTTATTTAATCGTGTTCTCTATCGCCAGCACTTTCTTCGCCTGTTCGTAGTATTTACTTTCGACCAGAATGTAATCTGTATCGAACGTGCTTACGCAAAACAAGGGGATTTTATTATCTGCCAAAGTCTTCGACAAAGCGGCTAATATACCGGTTATCGAAAAGTCCAATGGACCCTCGATCTTAAAGCCCTTCCAATTCTCTGCCTTCTTAATTCCAGCAGGAGCAAAACGTTGATCCACCACGATGGATAATTCATCACTTGTTTTCGAGATGGAATAGAACGAACCTTGATAAGCCCAGTCGGGTACTTTCGAGTCAGGAGCTAAACGGCAAACCGCGTAGGAGTCTGGCATGAGGGAAAGGGTGAGGTTGCGTTTTTGGGCTGTAGCGAAAAAGCAAACAAACAGAAGGAGTAGTGTTTTTTTCATATGCCAAAGAACAGCAATTAGATCCAGAATATCTTTCGAAGTCCCGCGAACTTGTTCCCTTTTGCGAAAATGGGAACATGTTGAACTTGTGTTATTCGATTTATAATCCGAATTTTAAACAAAAAATCATGCGTTTTTTCACCCTAGTATGTTGCATCATCAGTTCAATAGCCTTCGCTCAAAAACCACTCATTAATTACCACGCCGTTTCCTACAAACTCTATTCGACGATTAATAAAACAACCTATCGATTGGGAGTTTCTTTACCAAAAGAGTACAATGCAAAGAAAAAATACCCAGTGCTCTACATGCTAGACGGTTACTATGCCTCTGAAATTGCACATGGAACGCACAAAACATTGAAATTTTTCGAAGAGATTGACGATCTTATTTTGGTAACCATAGAAGGCACAGCCGTAACGAATAAGGATTGGTTTACGAAGCGATGGTCAGAATTAACATTCACAAAATTCCCCACCTATGACAGCACAACTTCGATCATGGAGGGCATACCTGCACCTGGATTAAAATCAGGCGATGGGAAGCGATTTTTGAATGTGATCAAAAATGAAATAATCCCTTTTATTGAAAAAAAGTACGCTACAAACGGACATCGAGGACTTTCTGGCCATTCACTTGGGGGCCTCTTCACCGCGAATGTCCTTTTCCATTCGCCCGAACTTTTTGACCATTATGCTATCAATAGCCCTTCTTTTGTCGATTGGAATAAAAATGATATCCTATTAGCAGAAAAGGAATTTGCATCTAAACACAAGAGTCTACCTGTCAAAGTATTTCTATCCTATGGTCAACTGGAGGACGAGGAAGGAATACAAAACATGAAAAATATAGCGACTTTATTCAAGAGTCATTATCCTGATATGGAAATTAAACTTGTTCTTTTTGATGATGAAGGTCATGCCTCTGTGATACCTGCCATGATCAGCAAAAGTATTAGATACTTATACGAAAGGAAGATTAAATAGTCTTTTTACTATATTTGAAAAAAGACTCTCTAAACCATGCAAAAAGTGTGCGTAATCGGTGCCGGACCTTCCGGAATCACCGCCTTAAAAAACCTGTTAGATCAAGGCCTGGAGGTTGTCTGTTATGATTTCAATACGGAAGTAGGCGGTAATTGGGTCTACAATGAGAAAACGGGACACTCGAGTGTTTTCGAGACGACGCACATCATTAGTTCAAAAACCTTATCGCAGTACGAGGACTTTACGTTCGATGACTTTGAAAAAGGAATGCCTGACTATCCTTCTCACGATCAACTGAGACGTTATTTTCAAGGCTATGCCGCCCATTTCAATCTGTATCCACACATTGAATTCAATACGTTAGTGAAATCTTGTGAACTAGACGAAGCGAAGAATTGGGTAGTAAAAACGGAGCATAATGGAGTTGAAAAAATAGAAACATTTACCCACCTTGTAGTTTGCAACGGGCACCATTGGCTGCCTAGAATGCCTCAATATCCTGGAGAATTCAGTGGCAAATTCATGCATTCACACGAATTCAAAAAAGCAGAACCTTTTCGCAATCAACGTATTTTAGTGATTGGTGGGGGAAATTCAGCTTGTGACGTAGCGGTGGAGACTAGTCGCGTTAGCAAAAAGACGAGTATCAGCTGGAGAAGAGGGTACCGGATTGTACCCAAATTTTTGTTTGGGAAACCGAGCGATGTAGTCGCTTCACGCTTAGCCTGGTTACCTACCAATTTGAAATTTTTCTTGTCTGAATTATCCGTCAAAATATTCTCCGGATCCAATAAAAATTATGGACTACCTGAGCCAGAGCACAGTATCACGGCTACCCATCCCACGATCAATGAGGAATTATTGTATAAAGTGAGGCATGGCAAAGTGTTTCCTAAACCCGATATTGATCATTTTGAGGGTAAAAACGTGCACTTTACAGATGGCTCGGTGGAGGAATTTGACACCATCATCGCTTGCACAGGCTATATTCTTGAACACCCTTTCTTTAGAAAAGACTTCCTGAATTACAGTGAGGGCGATGTGCCTTTGTATTTAAAAATGTTGCACGAGAAATACGAAAATCTGTATTTCGTGGGCATGTTCCAGCCACTTGGTTGTATTTGGCCAGGTTCTGAATTGCAGAGTAAAATTGCGGCGAGAGCGATTAAGGGACTTTGGAAAAGACCAGAAAACATCGCTGAATTATGCCAAAGAGAGGTCACACATCCCCACCTCAATCAAATCAAAACCCCGCGACACACAATCACGGTGGATTTCCATTTGTTCATAAAACAACTCAAGAAACATCTACCTAACAACTACGTGAGCAAAAACCCGGTTTCATGAAAGAAACGATCGTTTTTGTGCACGGTATGAGTCACGGCGCCTGGTGCTGGGAGGAGAATTTCGTCCCCTATTTCCAAGAACTAGGTTACGAATGCATCGCACTGAATCTACCTGGGCACGAAACACCGGGAAGCACTCAGCGCATTTCGTATTCTTTAGGCAATTATGTTCAGTCCCTACACCAAGTCGTTGCACAACTAGAGCAGCCGCCCATCATCATCGGTCATTCCATGGGCGGGATGATTCTGCAACGTTTTCTTAAAACGGGGAGGTGCAAAAAGGCGATTTTAATGTCTTCAGTTCCTCCTTCTGGGGTTTTGCGCGCGAGCTTGCGAGCGCTCTTTAACTACCCAGGATTGATTCCCTATTTACTTCAATTGAATTTGCTTGGCGGATTCAAAAAGTACCCGCAATTAATGTTCAATGGAACCTCTCATTTCGCCTCTTTCATGTGCGCGGAATCGTTCCTTGCTTATTTGGGCTTATTTATTCCGGTCTTTCATCAAAGCTCCGTTCCCATACTAGTAATGGGAGGTTCAGCTGATGGATTGATTACAGTAAAGGAATTTGAACAAACTTCAACACACTACGATGCAAAGCTGGAAATCATCGAAGGTGGCTCGCACGATTTGATGTTGGATAAAGACTTTGAGAAATCAGCGAAGGTGATAAAAGAGTGGTTAGGTATTCCACATTTCAAATAAATTCCCGACCTTGCTAGCCTAAACCCCAAAAAGATGGCCAAAGGCATGAATTCCCAAAAGGCGGCAAAGAAAGAAGCCGTGAAAACTCCGAAGGAGAAAAAAGAAGAAAAAAGAGAAAAGAAGAAAGCAGGCTATCAATAGATAGCCTTTTCTTTTTAGTGCATTTGAAGTACTTTTGAGGCAGATGAGCACAAAAGACCCCAAGGTATTTTTCATTACCCCTCCTTTTACCCAGTTGAATACGCCCTACCCTGCGACGGCCTATTTGAAAGGTTTTTTGAATACCAAAGGTTTGGCCTCTTATCAGGCTGACTTAGGCCTAGAAGTCATTCTCCAGCTTTTTTCCGCTAACGGACTACAGAACTTATTTGCGCACATTGAAAATTCAGGCAAAAAAGGGAATGAAAATGGGCAACGAATGCTACGCCTGAAACAGTCCTACATTCGCACGATTGACCCAGTTATTTCCTTTTTACACGATAAAAACCCCACCCTTGCGCACGTCATTGCGGAGCAAAACTACTTGCCGGAAGCGTCTCGTTTTCAACAAGTTTCAGATTTAGAATGGGCCTTTGGGAGCATGGGGGTGCGGGATAAAGCGCGGCATTTAGCGACGCTTTATTTAGAAGATATATCTGATTTAATTATTGATACGGTGGATCCGCATTTTGGGTTTAGTCGCTATGCAGAACGCCTGGGCAGGTCTGCCTCGAGTTTTCAAGAGTTAAACCAGGCCTTGAATGCCCCACTGACCTACATCGATGAATTACTAATAGATATATTAAAGGCCAAAATCGAGGCCGAAAATCCCGATCTAGTCGCCATTACCGCGCCATTCCCAGGTAATTTATATAGTGCTTTGCGTTGTGGACAGTGGATTAAAAAACACCATCCTGCCATCAAAGTAGCCTTTGGTGGAGGTTATGCGAATACGGAATTACGCTCTTTACAAGAGCCTCGTGTGTTTGAATTTGTGGACTTTATCACGCTGGATGACGGGGAGACACCTTTGATGAATCTTTTGGAGTATTTAAAAGGCACACGCGAATTAAAAGATCTGAAACGCACGTTTTGTTGCATCGATGGAACCGTTACCTACCTGAATGGGTCGAAGGATTCCGATGTGAAGCAAAAGGATGTGGGTGTTCCGGATTATTCGGATTTAGCCTTGGATTCCTATTTATCCGTCATTGAGATTGCGAATCCGATGCATCGTTTGTGGAGCGATGGAAGATGGAATAAATTGACTCTTGCGCACGGTTGTTATTGGGGCAAATGTACGTTTTGCGACATCTCCTTATCCTACATCAAAGACTACGAGGCTACGACGGCCCCTATGTTAGTCGACCGCATCGAGGCGATGATTCAGCAAACGGGAAACAATGGTTTTCATTTTGTGGATGAAGCCGTGCCGCCTGCTCTAATGCGCGACGTGGCACTCGAAATTATTCGGAGAGATTTGACAGTTGTTTGGTGGACGAATATTCGTTTTGAGAAAAGTTTTACCAAAGATTTATGCCAATTACTCGTTCGATCGGGCTGTATCGCTGTTTCAGGTGGTTTGGAGGTAGCCTCGGATCGATTGCTAACACTAATTGATAAAGGCGTAACGGTAGCCCAAGTGGCGCAAGTAGCGGATCATTTTACACAAGCCGGCATTTTAGTGCACGCCTATTTGATGTATGGATTCCCCACCCAAACCGCGCAAGAGACCGTGGATTCAATAGAAGTGGTACGACAGCTGGTAGAGAACGGAGTCATGCATTCGGGATTTTGGCATCAATTTGCTTTAACTGCGCACAGCCCTGTGGGCCTAAATCCAGCTGCTTATCAGATACAAATCTTAAATCCTAAACCAGGCAGCTTCGCGAATAACGATTTAGAGCATGCGGATCCAACGGGAACTGACCATGCCTTGTTTAGTGAAGGCCTAAAGAAATCCTTATTCAATTATATGCACGGCATCGGTTTAGACATGCCGTTGCAGGATTGGTTTGATTTCAAAATCCCCCGCACGCAAATACCTAAAAACTACATTAAGCGAATTCTAGCACCTACGGCAGAATCGATGCCTAAACCCACCGCGAAAATTTGTTGGCTCGGACCAGTTCCTACGAAGACTAAAAAATACCTATTATTCAGTTTAGGGAAAGAAGAAGTTGAATTAGAGGTTTCTGGAAAACTAGGTGCTTGGTTGATGGATGCATTGCCCAACTTATCTTTGGGCTGTGAAAAAACGGGAATCTTTGCTGAATTCGAAGCGTCATTTTCAAAAGCAGGCTTAGGTGATTTCAAAAACTTCTGGCAGGGGGAAATCGCGGAAGAGTTAAGGGAGATGGGGCTATTAGTAATATAGCACCGGGCTGAAAACAAAAAAGCCTCAAATTTCTTTGAAGCTTTTCTCTTAGTTGGCGGTCCGGACGGGACTCGAACCCGCGACCCCATGCGTGACAGGCATGTATTCTAACCAACTGAACTACCGGACCGTCTTGTAATTGGTGGCACAAAATTAGGGATTTTCTGCTTTGAAACAATACCTTTGGGTAAAAA